>Ga0233438_10001546_pt1 | contig 24919 bp, 21 predicted proteins | sample SI_123_September_FD_182720 | JGI IMG/M metagenome (GOLD analysis project Ga0233438, IMG submission 182720) | Seawater microbial communities from Saanich Inlet, British Columbia, Canada - SI_123_September2016_10_MG | ecosystem: Environmental > Aquatic > Marine > Inlet | place: Canada: British...
CTCTATTTAGCCTTTCTAATGAATTGCTTGTTCGGATTCGACTATGATGTTCTGCTGGAAATTTAAAGTGAGTGAAGGATTGTGGTACGTTGCTTTCCACCCATTATGCGAGCTTTGGCATATCATGCTCAAAGTATTTGACTGCCTCGTTAAGAAGGGTCAATGCGTTGGGTGCAGTTAGAATACTGCGAATCACCCCGGCAACTTCAGACTTCCGGCTAGATTTGACTACGTAAGCTTGGGTATTTTGCTGCAAAAGTGACAACGCTGCTATGAAATAGACGTAAAGATTGCTTTTCTAGCTAATTCACGAGTTTCGCACTTTGCTAACCAGCAGTCGTCATAAAACATCTAATTTTTTGTTTAATTGCTTCGTGCAATGGCTTGCCAATTTTGTTCATAGAGCGTCATCCGCTTTGTTAAGCGGATTTTATGTTGCTCAAACCATGCTGAAATTGCGAGAAAGATATGATTTCTTTGTGCTTATGTTATGCGAGACTGACAACGTTCAATGCCAAAAGTTTGTTTGATTTCACGATAATAGACTTCAACACACCAGCAAGCACGTACGAGCATCTCTACTGATATAATCGATGTCAGGTAAATCTAGACCCATGACAGTGGTGCATGTTAGCATCTGAGTTATTGTTTGTGTCTTGACTATGAAGCGTTTATTTACTGGTCTACAGCCCACTGGTTTATTGGGTATCGGTCATTATTTAGGCACCATCCAACCTTGTTTACGCTACCAATCAGGGTATGACTGCCTGTTTGCTGTGGTTGATTTACATGCAATTACGTTACCACAGTCACCCCAAGCGCTACTTAGTCGCACTAGGCAAACATTAGCATTGCTGATTGCTTGTGGTTTAGATCCCGATCGTCATACCTTATTTGTGCAATCACAGGTGCCAGCGCATACCCAACTAGCTTGGATTTTAAGTGGTTTTGCTCATATGGGTGAACTCAATCGTATGACACAATTTAAAGATAAATCTGAGCAAAAAAAACATATTCCAGTCAGCCTCTATACGTATCCAGTATTAATGGCTGCTGATATCATGTTATATCATGCGCATGTAGTACCAGTCGGTGATGATCAAAAGCAACATCTAGAGCTCGCTTGTCATTTAATTGACAGGTTTAATCAACGTTTTCAAACGACGTATCCTAAGCCACAAGCATTGATTGAAGCCGTAGCGACAAAACGTGTGATGAGCCTGCAAGACCCTGATAAAAAAATGTCTAAATCAGATCCCAATCAGATGGCCTGTATTAACCTGCTTGATTCACCTGATGTAGTCCTTAAAAAATGTAAAAGAGCAGTCACAGACTCTGATAATCATTTGGCATTTAATCCCGAGCAAGCTGGATTGTATAATTTACTAACCATTTACCAATCCTTAACTAACCAAACACCTGATCAAATTGAAGGTCAGTTTCAAGGTTATGGCCCTTTTAAGCAGGCGCTTGCTGAATGTATTAATGAAACACTCATGCCCATTCAAGCTAAGTATGATGAATTAATCAAAGACCCCTCTAGTCTTGATCAAATCATGAAAAGCGGCGCTCAAAAGGCCAACTCTATTGCTGATCAACAAATCAAAACGATCTACCAAACGATGGGTCTTTTATAAATGCCAATGAATGCACAACCAATTGCTATTGGTAGCCAAGCTGCTGCATTTTCACTCTGGTCTGTTAACTACCAACAACAATACGCGCTACCTCAAGGTAAAGCTGGCACTATCGTAGCATTTATTTGTAACCATTGCCCTTATGTGCAAGCCGTATTACCAACTTTTATTCAAATTGCCAATAGTTACCGACCATTAGGTATCGATTGTGTGGCTATCAGTAGCAATGACCCAACACAGTATCCTCAAGATGCCCCAACGCAAATGCAAAAACTTGCCAAGGAAATGAATATGCCTTTTGCCTACTGTTTTGATGAAGATCAAACCGTCGCTAAGGCTTATCAAGCAACTTGCACCCCAGAGTTTTTTGTTTATGACCATCTGGAAAAATTATATTTTCATGGGGCATTTGATGATTACCCTGCTCATCGATCGCCGAATCAAGTCACAGGTTTTCGTTTAAAACAAGCACTCAATCACTTAATTACTAAAAATCCTTTTGAAGACCAATCACTCAGTCAAGGCTGTAGCATTAAGTGGAAGCAAGCTTAGACAACTTTTTCAATTTTTTGTATTTCATAGGAAATCGTGCCACTAGGAATCGTAATATCAACTTGGTCACCAAGCGATTTACCTAATAATGCTTGCGCAATTGGAGATTCATCAGAAATTTTGGCTGCTTTTAAATCAGACTCATCTGCACCAACAATTTGATAGATAACTGCCCGGTCATTATCCAAGTTAAGTAGCGTTACCGTTAAACCAAAGGATACCACTTTCGTGTCAGTAATTTGATCCACATCTATTACTTGTACGCTAGATAATAGGCTTTCTAAATGCGCAATGCGTTTTTCTAATAGGCGCTGGCTTTCTTTAGCTGCATGATACTCTGCATTTTCTTTTAAATCACCCAATGAACGTGCATGTTCTATATCTTTGATAATCTGCTCTCGATCAACGTTTTTCAGATTATCTAGCTTTTGACTGAGATTTTTGGCACCGACTTTGGTTAATTTTTTAACGACAGACATATCAGTACATCCTGTTGATTCTTTTTTAGTGTAAACACGCTACTGCCAACAATCAAGACGAGCGAGATTTGGCAAAGAATGATCGAGCGGTATCAAGCCACTTGGCTGATTTTGGTGATTTTTCATTCATACCATCATCGACCATTGCCTGGATACATTCTTTTTGTTTAGTGGAAAGCTTTGCAGGGATTTCAACCTTGACACGACAGATTAAGTCACCTTGGCTATGGCGCCTGGATTTTGGCACCCCCTTTCCCCGTAGCCGGAACAAACTACCAGTTTGTGTAGCCTCTGGAATCTTCAGTGCCACCTCACCATCAATGGTTGGTACATTCACCTGGCCACCAAGCACTGCAATGTGAAATGGGATTGGAATTTCAGTATGTAAGTCTTGATTCTTACGCTCAAACGTTGCATCTGGCTTTTGCCTAATTTCAATGTATAAATCGCCACTAGTGCCACCATGAACGCCAGCTTCACCTTGACCACTCAGCCGCATACGGTCACCAGATTCTAAACCGACAGGAATATTGACCATCACTGTCCGCGCCTTCTTATGCCGACCTTGACCACGACAAGATGAACATGGCTGTTCAATCCTTGTGCCTTGACCTTGACAGGCCGGGCAAGTCTGCCTCACTGAAATAAATCCTTGATTGATTTGAACTTGGCCATGACCATGGCACTGTGAGCAGTTCACTCGCTTGCTACCAGGCTTAGCGCCAGAACCATCACAAGTTTCGCAGTTTACTAGTGATTGAAACGAAATCTCTTTTTTGGTGCCAAAGAGTAACTCTTGTAATGTCACATCTAGCGTGTAGCTCAGATCACTACCCCGAGTATCTTGGCGGCTCGCCCGACCAGAAAAACCACCGCCACCAAAAATATCCCCAAAGATATTGTTCAGCACATCGCCCATGTCATCAAAGCCTTGCTGCTGACCGGATGCATTGACGCCTTCTTTGCCGTATTGGTCGTACATCGTGCGTTTTTTGGAGTCACTTAAGACCGCATAAGCTTCCTGTATTTTCTGGAACTTTTGCTTAGCAGCGTCACTATTTTGGTGACGATCAGGATGCCATTTTGCCGCAAGACGCTTATATGCTTTTTTTAATTCAGCATCACTAGACCCCCGGTCAACACCGAGGGTCTGGTAATAATCATCTGACATCCAAGTATCCTGATCTTAAATTGTAATTACTTCTTATCTTCATCAGCCTTTTCTTCAAACTCTGCATCAACTGTATCGCCATCTTTTGCATCAGCTTTTGGCGCCTCGGGTTCAGCGGCTTGGCTATCGGCATTCGCTTTAGCGTAGACTTTTTCAGCTAATTTCCCTGCAATGGTTTCAAGCGCCTTAGAGCGGTCTTTTATCGCTGTTATATCATCTGATTTAATCGCTTCTTTCAGTTCGTCGACTGCAGTTTGTGCTTCTTTTTTCTCATCTTCAGTAATTTGATCTTTCAAATCTTCTAAGCTTTTTTCTGTGGAGTGAACTAGTTGATCAGCTTGGTTTTTCGCAGCAATATTTTCTTTAAAAGTCTTATCCTCTGCTTCATGCTGCTTGGCATCTTGCACCATTTTTTCAATCTCAGCATCGGATAAACCAGATGCATCGTTGATCACGATAGACTGCGCTTTACCAGTGGCTTTATCCTTAGCAGACACATTCACCACACCATTGGCATCAATATCAAATGTCACCTCAATTTGTGGCACACCTCTTGGGGCAGGTGGAATATCTTTTAAGTCAAAGCGTCCAAGCGATTTATTATCTGCAGCGCGCTCACGCTCACCTTGAACCACATGGATGGTCACAGCCGTTTGATTACTCTCAGCAGTGGAGAAAGTTTGATTGGCTTTGGTTGGAATGGTGGTGTTTTTTTCAATTAATTTAGTCATCACCCCACCCAGCGTTTCAATACCAAGGGATAACGGCGAAACATCAAGTAGTAATACATCCTTGACTGCACCGGATAGCACCCCACCTTGAATAGCAGCGCCCATGGCTACTGCTTCGTCTGGATTAACATCGCGGCGTGGTTCTTTGCCAAAATAGGCTTTTACTGCATCAGCAACTTTTGGCATCCGCGTTTGACCACCGACTAAAATAACGTCACTAATATCAGTATTAGCTAAACCTGCATCTTTCATCGCGACTTTACATGGCTCGATACTGCGCTTAATCAGATGCTCAGTTAATGACTCAAATTTTGATCGCGTAATTGTCAAATCTAAGTGTTTCGGGCCACTGGCATCAGCTGTGATATAAGGTAAATTGACCTTAACCTGATCCATCGAAGAAAGCTCAATTTTTGCATTCTCAGCTGCCTCTTTTAATCGCTGCATAGCAACCATATCTTTGGATAAATCCACACCTTGGCTACCTTTAAACTCAGTAACCAAATGATTTAGTAGTACCTGATCAAAGTCTTCACCACCTAAAAAGGTATCACCATTGGTCGCTAGCACCTCAAACTGTTGATCACCATCAACATCAGCAATTTCAATGATTGAAATATCAAAAGTACCACCACCAAGGTCGTACACTGCAATTTTACGATCACCTTTTTTCTTATCCATACCATAAGCTAGCGCGGCAGCTGTTGGCTCATTGATAATGCGCTTAACATCTAAACCAGCAATTTTACCAGCATTCTTAGTCGCTTGACGTTGCGTATCATTAAAATAAGCTGGCACTGTCACTACAGCAGATTTCACTGGCTTGCCAAGAAAATCTTCAGCAGCTTGTTTCATTTTTTGTAAAATGATCGATGCAAACTTTTCTGGTGACCACAGCTCATCTTTACCTTTAAAGTTCACCTTGAAGCGAACATCACCATTTTTATCTTTCGCTAGCTCATAAGCAACTGACTTGGCAGAATCTAACTCTTTATCATCTAATTGCTTACCCATAAAACGCTTAGTCGCGTAGTAAGTTCCTTTGGGGTTGGTGACTGATTGGTTTTTCGCATGCTGACCAACCAAAGTTTGACCTTCTTTGGTTAAAGCAATGTATGATGGTGTTGTGCGCTTACCTAAATCGTTTTCAATCACGGTGATTTTGTCACCTTCCATGATTGATACGCATGAATTAGTCGTGCCCAAATCGATACCGATAACAACTTCTGAACTGCTCATAATGCTCCCTAACAATCTTTTGTGTTAATTATGATTTGGGGATAGAGAAATTAATTTTCAAGAGCTAACTGTCTTCTTTAGCAACGATCACAAGTGAAGGCCGCAGCGTGCGTTCACCTAAGCTATAACCAGTTTGCACCACTTGCGTCACGCAATCTGCTTGCCCTTCAGCTGCTTTCACTGACGAAATCGCCTCCATCTTCTCTGGGTCAAAAGGTTGATCTACTGCATCGTGCTTGACAACATTAAATCGGCCAAATACTTCAAGTAAACTACTGTAAACCAGCTTGACACCTTCTTGCATATGCTGAACATTATTGCCCTTATCCACCTCAAACGCTTCAATGGCCTTTTCCAGGCTATCAGCAACTGGTAGTAATCCAGAGGCAAAGCGCTCCAGCGAAAACTGACGCACTTTATCAATTTCACGATCAGCGCGTTTTTGAATATTATGCTGCTCAGCAACTGCTGCTTTGTATTTTGAATCAGCCAACGCTAACTGCTCCACTCCCTGATCATACTGCTGCTTTAGCGCTTCAAGCTCTGATTTCACTGATTCTAGCTCAGTGTTTTCTGGCTTTAATGCATCTGCTGAAACCTGATCATTGACTTGCTTATCGTCTTTTGGCTTTGACATAACAGCTAAATAAAAAAACTGGCATTATTCTAATCGAACTGATGATGTTGAAGCAATAGTCGTGTTATTTCTCCAAAGCTTCAGCGCTATTACCTACCTTCACACACTACCAAACAAGCAATATCCACCATCACCATTTAAAATGGCTACTTGATACTTTCTATATTTTGCATTGATTAAATCACACGATTTTATTCAAAAAAGTCAGACTATTAACACGAACATATCGTTCAACTTTTACCTTTAACCATCCATGTTGACATCGATATCTTGATCAGCCAATCTGCTGAATTAAGCAGCCAAGTGAAAATAAAGAATCAACTGCCACATCAAGCTAAAACCCCATACTAAGAAGGTATTTGATAAATGAAAGAGTTTTTAGTATTTGCCAAGGCTGGCTAACGTCCTCTCAATGGAAGAATCAAAACCACCCTTAGCGATATGGCAAGGGCGGTTTGGACTTTGGTGGAGATTAAGCAGCTGGCGCTGTTTTAACTGATGTCTTTAGACTATCAAGTTTTTCATGTGCCAGTTTTTTTGATCGCGGGGCTAGTCTAAAAAATGACGCTTCTGATTTCCCCAATGTTGCACAGTTCCACACCACAATGCCTAAATTAGCAATAATATTTTTGCAGATAAATCGACCGACCTGTGTATACCATTTTTTGTGCTCTCCAAGTTTATTATCCGTGACTAGCTGTTTGGTGGCATTATCTACTGCTTCTTTTATAGTGTATTCGGTTGCATCTTGAGTATTAGCTGCTTTCAGAATTGTGGTGTAGAAAGCTTTTTTTGATTCATCAGTTAGTTTTTTATCTTTTGAGTGAGTACATTTAGTTCCGCTCAAACCTTTTTCGATATCATCTAGACCATTCTTAATAGATTGAACATTTGCCTTAAAATTTTGTTTACAGTTATCTGAGATTGTTTCCCAATCTAACTCAGGATTACCACTTTCTTTAAGTCCCAACCCTAATGCATTCATGATTTCATTCGCAAAATGTTTATTCCAGTCTTCTTCTGATCTATTTTGTTGAGGTTGGTTCTGATTAGGATTTGGATCCGTTAGATTCAGTTTTGCAACCTGCACATCAAAATACTTAACTGTCTGTTTATCTGATTGATCGGAAAGTTGTAGTTGATCAAGGTGACCCTTGATTTGATTTAGATCTCTAAAAAGTGGCACATTGGGCTGAAGTAAGCCTAGTTCTTTATTCACTATGTCTTGCCCGCTAACAAGAACTAGCTGACGTCTTTCAGCATAGGTGTTAGTAGCATTGTTGATTTTATGGCTTTGATTGACTGTTATACCCCATTTGCTCGCTTCATTAGAGTAATTTTTAAGATTGTTAAAACTAACCTCGATTTGTTTTTTCGCTTCGATATATGACTCAAATACTGGGTACAACTGTTTATTTATTCTAGCGTTGACGGCAGGTCCATTGCGTGAATCAAGTTGAGCAACAAGGTATTTCTTATCATCAAAAGTCAAGTCATTGAGTTTGTCAGTTAAGTAATGATCATATTTTTCATCATTAAGAGATACAACAGCATCTACATAATCTGTAAATTCAGAGTCTGTATTGTCAATTAAGAATTGGTAATCATCGCCTAATATCTCCTTTACTTGAATTGCTTCTTCTAGATTCATTGAGTTTTTTAGATTAGGGCCAAGGTATCTGTCTCCCACAAAGCCTTCACCTTTCAAAAATTCTTTAAATTCATAACCTTTTGCAACATCTTCTTTCTTCAGTACCTCTAAAGTTTTTATTAAATCACTTTCTCCATGAATAAAAAGATGCTCAAACATATGTTTATCAATACTAATACTTTGTGTTTTTAGAAAATCTAGACAACTGACACCTTCTTTCATGATTAATTTATTAATCAGGTGGTTAATATTTTTCTGATCTAATTTCTTTGCTTGTTTAAGGGGTGATATGAGCTTTTTTAGATCATCTAACGACAAACTAGATTCAGCCTCAGACATTAAATCATTAATCTTAGCTTTTACTCCATTATTAGTATGATGTGTATAGATCACTAAATCAGGGTAGTTCACCAGATCATAAACTTTAAATTGGTTGAATTTACTGACTAAAGCCTTCATGGCAGTTTCATTTAATTGATTGACATTATACTGCTTGACGAGTTTAGAAATTTTGGATACATCACTTTTTTCGATCAGCTTCGAAAGTAAGGCATCTCTTAAATCTGTAGGAAATGATTGATGAGTGACGCTATTGATAAACTGTTCGATATTCTCTTTCGTCACCTGATCGATTAAATTTTCTTGTATACTATTCAAGGCCTGATCTACATTGCTGTCCGATCCATTAAGGGCGTGTTGATTAATTGCGGTTTTTGAATTTTTTTTGTTCAACTGGCCTTTATTTTTTTCGGTTTTATTTTTCAATTTCTCGGATTTTTCGTGTTTTTCAACACGCCCATTAACAGGATAGCTTGAGGATAGAGCATCAAAGGTGGATAATAACCAAACATATTTTTGAAATTGACCCTTCATCTGGCCTGTCTGTGTACTTTGAAATAGTTGATCAATCTGACCTATTTTTTTCTGTTCTATTTTACCTTTAACTAATAAACCAAGATATTTGAACAGATGTTCTCGATATTCCGAATTTTGATATATCATTACACCTGATAATGCTTTTTCCTTAAAACTTATTGCTTTTTCTAGTTTTTTTACTACAGTTTTTTTGAATTCCTCATCATTAGTGTTTTGGTTTACACTTATACCTGCTAATGTCTTAGTTGTTTCATTTTCAGACGATATATTGCTTAACAAAATGCTCAATACTCGTGCACAGTGCTCCCCTGGCATACTTTCCTGACATTCATTAATCAATGTAAAAGCTTTATTAAGATCGATATTTTGAAATATTTTTTGGAGAACTTCATCTGATCCAGTAATCAGTAATTTTTTGTTGATCTCATTTATCACCCATCTATACTCTTTGTTATTTTTTACTTTTATTTTTACAAATGAGCCAATATTTTCAACTGATAACTTTTCAGATAACACTGAAATGCGCTGATCTAGAGCAACTTTCATATCCTGTTGACCTAAACTTGTGTTAGTTTTACCTTTTGGAAGATCAACGCTTGTTTTTAAACATTTAGCTATATCAATTAAAGCACGGTAACTATTAATCGTTGATTTTAGTGGTTCTTGCAAACATTCAAAATGGTCTTTTTTTGATTTTTTCTTCTCTTCACTAAGAGCAGTTAAAAGGTTATTAAAGTCTTGCTGAGTTCCTCTGTCCAAGTATGATGGTAATGCCTTTTCTAATATCTGGCTTATGACTGGTGAAGCTGCATTAGGCGCGTTCTGATTGATAAATTTGACAATTTTTTCAGCTGCATCAAATATAATAGAACCATATTGATCAGATATGATTAATAAGAAATTTTCAGTGATATAGGTTTTTACAATTGCACTTTTGCTAGAATCTAGTTCTGAAGGTGAATCTAAGAATGCTTGTACGGAGGCTATTGTAACTTTCTTTAAATTAGTCTTAAAATGGCTTGTTTGATTGGCTTCTTGATTTAATGCAGAACAATAACTAACTAATAGATCTTTATCGTTTTTATGCCCTAGAGCATAACAAGCTTTCAAATCATTACCCACCTCTTTATCTGAAATTTCATCAATCCCTTGAGCAACTAGACTAAAATCGACATCACTACCTTCGTCAAGTTTATCCAAAATTGCATTGAGCTGTTTGATCTGAACATCAAGTCGTGCACCAGGTATCAAAGAAGCTATCTGATTTTTTACTGCATCTTCTTTGGGTTCAATAGAGCCCCCCAAATATGCTTCTATCAACCTTTCGGAGTACTTTTGAATATCAATTTGATTGTTATTTCTACATACCTCTAAAAGCTCTGAGTTAGGAGAAAATGAATAACAAATTTTTAACTCATTTTTTACTTCTTCAGTGCTACCATTAAAAAGATTCTTGAGACAATCTTCACCAAATAACTGATCAATCATCTTGTCAAACGAAACATTCCCATCATTTTTAGTTTTTGACCGTTTTGTTGTCTTATTCTTATTGTTATTCAGCTCTTTTAATTGTTGTATACGATGAATAGATTCTAATAAATCTGTCTTACCCTGCCGAATATCATCTACCCATGCATCACAAAGAACACACTTTTCATCATTTTCAGAAACCTGAATCATTTGCTGCCATAGTAAATTTAATGTTTTAGATTCAGAGTTATTGTTAAATTGTTTGAGAATCCCTTTTAGATTAGTGGAGTTAAGTTGATGGATTTTTTCAGGAGTTTGGTCTAATCTTTTTTCTAACATTTTTTTATGTATATTGTTTAAATCATTACCATTAATCTGGTTAAAATATGATGTATGATCTGGGTTATCTTCTTCTCTGTATACAAGTTCTATTAATGCTGTAGCAAAAGCTTCTTGTTGTTGTAAAAGACTATCTATTTGGATAACGTCTGATTCTATTGGTTTTTCTTTCATAGCTTTTTCATTATCTACCCTTTTATTCACCATTTTTGAAGTTTCACTAAATGGTCTCATCTCGATCCCCGTTAAATTTTCACCTATCTTGCCAAACCAAGATTAACAGAACCTTAAGGCACACAAGTTTTATCTAGTGGATGAGTCTTGGTGATATAGCGACATTGAGTCACTCAGCCAGCTGAAAATCAGATAATAGATGATGATTATTCAACAAGATAAGTTGATTTAAAATGCCTATTGAGATGTGAAACGCTTTTGAAATATATGTTTATTAAGAGAAAGATAAAAAAAATGAGGCTAGATTTATCAATAGAATCTGATCGGCTAATAAAAATAATACGGTATGAAAAGCTAATGCATGATCGATGGAATCATCCAAGTGGGATGCAGCATGATCCACCTTAAGATGAATTGGGTCATCAGGCCGGCAATGATGTCATCCATCACAATGCCCCAACCACCTGGTAAGCGCTCGAAATAGCAAATTGGCCAGGGTTTGATAATATCAAGAAGCCGGAATAATAAGAAACCAAGAATGACGTTGAAAACAGTGACTGGTAAAAAAGCCATTGCGACCCAAAAACCAATCATCTCATCACAAACAACACATTTGGGATCTTTAACTTGTAAAGCATCACTGGTCTTTTGGCTACAGTAGACTGAGAGAAAAAATAAAAAAATGATGAGGGTGCCATAACCAATGGCAGGAAGTATGCTAAAAAGGAAGTAAAATGGAATCGCAACGATGGTACCCCAGGTGCCTGGCGCTTTAGGCAGTAAGCCTGAGCCAAAACCTGAGCTAAATGCATGTATCGGGTGGCGCCAAGATATCTTCATACAGTGTCAGCCCTTAAATGTTCCTTTAATTGCACTAAGACAGCGTGAATTATTCTGACATCGTCAGGGTTACCAAAGATTTTGGAAACACGAATGCCTTCTTCCACAATCACATTGCCTGGCACATCAGGGCGGTATTTTAACTCATAAATTGCTAGTCGAGTAACAGCCAACATTAGACTTGTAATATTAGCTACTTTTTTCCTCATAAAACCATTCACAACCTCCTCAACACTGTCCATTAAACGAACTAGATCCTCCATGATTTCGTTAAAATAGCCTCTATCATAGGATTTGCCTTCATTCTCTTCGCTAAAAACGTTCTTTAACTTTACAAATGAAGCTTTTGTGTATTGCCATTGATAAAACATCTGAACTAGTAGTGTACGCGCTTTGCGTCTTTGAGCTAACCCCATTATGACACCTGATCCTCGTTGGTAACCAAATCATGTACCAACTCTTTAAATGACTCAACTGAAGCAATATTTCTGTAAACAGATACAAATCGAACATAAGCAACTGGGTCTATACGACCTAATGTATTAGCTACTTCATCACCAATCACTTGTGATGGAATCACACGATCACCTCGTAGCCTGAGCTTACGTATGATACAAATCATCGATCGCTCAATTAACTCTGCATCAACTTTTCTTTTTTGAAGCGCTCTTAATAAGCTGTCTTTTAGTTTACTACGAGCAAATGGAACCACTGAACCATCTCGTTTTTTAACATCTGGTAGCACGATCATTGGATATTCATAGGTGGTGAAACGCTCTTTACATGAAATACAGCAGCGTCGCCTGCGAATCTGCTCACCGTCATGCATCAATCGTGAATCAATCACTTTAGTTTCTAATAAACCGCAATATGGACATTGCATTAGTGGACTCCTAAATCCATGGGATGTTGTTGACACCAAGTCAACACCTCTTGCTTGACCTTTTGAATGACTTTTAGATCATTGGGATGATCAATAATCATACTGATCCACCTGGCAATTAACTGCATACAATCTTTAGTGGCACCTCGTGAGGTGACTGCAGCAGTACCGAGTCTAAGACCACTGGTTTCAAATGGTGAGCGTGGGTCATTTGGTATCATGTTTTTGTTAGTGGCGATGTTAGCCTTATCAAGTTGAATTTCATAGTATTTTCCAGATAATGGCTTATCTTTCAAGTCCAAAATCACCATATGATTATGCGTCATACCCCCTGAAAGCTTGACGTTTAAGTCCATAAATGATTGATATAAAGTCTTAGAGTTGTCTAAAACAGCTTGCTGATAGCGTTTAAAACTTGGCAGAGCTGCCAAATGAAAAGCCATCGCTTTAGCAGCGATGACATGCATTAGTGGCCCACCTTGTGTGCCAGGAAAAATACCTGAGTTCAATTTTTTAGCTAAATCTGAACGTCTAGATAAAATAAGGCCACCTCTTGGCCCTCTGAGGGTTTTATGGGTCGTACAAGTCACCACATCGGCATAAGAAACTGGAGATTCCATCACCCCAGCAGCAACCATGCCAGCAATATGTGCCATATCTGCTAATAAAAAGGCGCCCACTTCATCAGCTATCTCACGAAACATTTGCCAATCAATTGACCCAGTATAAGCTGAATAACCGGCAATAATTAACTTTGGTTGGTGAGTGATGGCTTTTTGACGGATCACATCATAGTCCAGCTGACCTTGCTGGTTAACGCCATAATGCATGACATCATAGTCCTTGCCTGACCAATTTACCCTAGATCCATGCGTTAAGTGGCCACCATCTTTCAGGTCAAGTGATAAAATTCGATCACCACGATTTAACAGTGCTAAAAAGACAGCTTGATTGGCTTGGCTACCTGAGTGGGGCTGAACATTAGCATAAGCCGCCCCAAACAGCTGACATGCCCGATCAATCGCCAAAGATTCCACCTGATCAACATACTCACAACCTCCGTAGTAACGGCGATCAGGGTAACCCTCTGCATACTTATTGGTCAAATGAGAGCCCTGAAGCATCATCACTGCCTTTGAGGTATGATTTTCAGAAGCAATGAGCTCAATTGAGTTTTGCTGTCTTTCAGCCTCTCGTTTTAACATACTTGCTAGATCAGGATCTAGCTCGTGATACGGCTTGGTTAATGACGAATCCATATGGCCTCCACACGATGCCGTTGATTTTTTTGCAAAATGACTTGGGCACGTAACCGAGATGGCAAAATGTTCTCAACTAAATTGACATGGTTAATCTGCTGCCAAACATCACCAGCAAATGTCGTGATTTTTTCAATTGGCCATTGAGACATTGGATATAAATATGCTTGTTGATCTGATTTTGCTTTCTCACACAACAAAAGCAGTCGTGATTTAAACCAGTGAAGCAAGTCTTGCTCACGTGCATCTAGAAAAAGACCTAGATGAATGAAATCAGAAACAGAACGTTGGGTCATTTTATGATTTAAACCTTTGGGCAATTGCAAAACATTTAAACCTTCAAGAATCAAAATATCTGCCTTGGGCACCACGACTTGTTGATCTTTCATGATATCATAATATAGGTGTGAATAGTAAGGCACATGTTGAGGGAAGTGATTCATTGACATGTCTAATAAGCATTGCATTAAAGCTTTGATTCGATAGCTCTCTGGAAAGCCTTTTTTATCTGTTATTCCTTTGTCCTGTAATACATGATTAGGATATAAAAAATGGTCAGTGGTTAAAATCTCAACCTGGCAAGATAAATGTTGACTCAACCAAGCTTGTAACAAGCGAGCACAAGTGCTTTTGCCCACTGAGACGCTACCAGCAAGCCCAATAACAAATGGTTGAGTTGTATGAGACGAGCCTAGTAAGTATGAGGCATGCTGTTGGCATGCAGATAAATGTCTATGAAAGTGATCAGCAACAAATTGTATTAAAGGTGAAAAAATATGATCTAATTCATCTTCGTTCAACGCATCATAAATGCCTTCAATAGCTTTGATTAACAACTTTGGCTTGTTAGTTTTATTTAATTTTTTCCAATGATCAACATCACGAAGCACAAAGCCCGAAGCTAACAGTAGATCGTGATCCCATCCTGGCAACACCAAACCTCCTTGATTAAAGTCTGATAAACATTATGATTGTGCCACAATCATTGATTAATCGCTAGCTCACCTATGCTAAAAAACAATGGCTTAAAATGGACCTTACAAGTTTTAATCATCTGCTGGCAAATGATCTGTGCAGCAAGCCCATGTATCTCCTGGAAGCTCAATAGCGAATCTAACAATCATGAAATTCGCCAAGCCTTAAACAAAGCTTTTAAAAAACCCTCTAGTATTGATGCCCAAACCATTCAAAAAATATTAGAGCCTTTTGGGTATTTAAATGCACATATTTCAACCAACAAACATCATGGTTGCCAACAATTTCAAATAAAATTGGCAGAACAAGCAAAAATCAGTCATTTCATGATACAGTTTGATTCGCCTACGTCGCCTGCTATCTTAAAAATCAAAAAACGAATCCAACATGCAACCAATCAACCGTTTACGGTCAATGACTATAATGATCTTAAAAATAAGTTACAAAATGACTTAGTACAACTTGGCTATATAAAAAATTATATCGATATTCAACATTCTAAGTTACTCCTTGATCGCTCAAAAAATAGTGCCAGCATTAATTGGCTTGTTCACTTGGGCCCACGATATACCTTTGGCCCCATTGATATCCAATCACAGGGAAAATTATCGAGAAAACTACTGAGACGTTACTTTTCCTTTAAGGCTGGCGACCCATATTCCCCAGATCAAATCAATCAAGTTGAAACACGTTTAATGAATAGTGGTTACTTTCATCGAATATTTATAAAAAGTAAATCTTTTGATCAAGCCACAGTGCCAACAACACTGACATACAAACTAAATAAAAAAAAGCAATTAATTGTTTCACTTGGATACGATACAGATCTTGGATATAAAAGCCTAATTGGATTAAAATTTCGTCTATTGAACACCATGGGACATCAAGCCAAAATGCTACTAGGTTATAGCATGAAGCAAAAGTATGGCTCTGTATCTTACACCATACCGGGTCAAAAACCTTACGAAAGCCAAACTATTTTTAACTACCTGCTAAAACCAGAAGACAAAGCGTATGGAGGAAAACTAGCCACTCATTTATTCAGCGTCACCCAATCTTTTATTAAAAGTCAGTCGGACCAATTACTGTTTAGCCTCATCCTTAGATCGGATAAAAGTCAGCCTGTTAATGACGCCAGCTACATTACGAAACTTTTATCTCTCAAGTATAGGCAAGATAAAAAATCAAATCATACGAGCCAATCAAACCAGTTCACTGTGAACCGTTCTATCCAAATTGAAGGCGGGCTAAAATCTTTGTTTTCGTCGACGAATTATCTCAGGAACCTCAATACGTTAACACTGCAAAATCAGTATAAAAAGCACTTGCTCACTGGCCAGATGGCTCTCGGTATGATCTCACATATTAAACAGGATGATTTACCACTGGATTTACTGTATAGAGCTGGTGGCGTCAATTCCATCAGGGGTTATGGCTATCAGAGTATTGGGCCTGGCCGCTTTTTGTATTTAAGTAATATCAGTTATGAGTATGAAGTTTATCAAGATTTATTCGTTGGCGTGTTTCATGACCGAGGTAGCGCCACATGGCAAGCAAAGCCACAATGGTATGATTCTAATGGCTATAGCATCGCTTACAAAACAGCCATTGGCTTCATTCGCTTAAGTTATGCAAAAGCGCTCAGCACGCCAGGCAAACCTTGGCGATTTCAACTATCCATTGGTAGCAGCTAATGAATTTAAACCCACTAAAAAATAGAATATTATTCTGCTTATTAGTGTTTTTACTCTCAACTATCTGGTATATCCAATCCCCCTACTTACCCAAAACAATTGCCACCACAATCAACCTTATCTATCATCAATCTGTGCACCTATCAGGTATCTCTGGCACCTTATTCAGTCGATCGTTTAAAATTAACAAAATAGCCATCCATACTGACCATGTTGATATCCATATAGATCAGCTAAAACTAAATTTAAACTCACTTACCTGGCCTATTAACATCAATAAACTGACTGCCCACGCCATGGTGTTACAGATAAAAAATCAAGATAGCTCGCATAACCAGGCACCTAAAAAATCACCGCCTACCAATAATACAAGAAAAACCAGCGCTAACCTTGACGCAAAACAAAATACCTTACTTAAGCTACTTGAATATACTGCCAATTACCCCATCCCACAGCTAATGCCTATGAGTATCAATCATTTGCAAATCGAACAGGTGACGCTATTTAGCCCAATAAATAAATTGAACATCAGTCAATTATCCGCCAACCTGGAGCTGATGACCAACCCATCAAAACCTTTATCATTGCGGTGGCAAACAGCAAGTATGCTTAACCCAGCCAATCTATGGATAGAACGTCAAAAAAATGAAAAAATCTTGCATCTAAATCAATCAAACGTTCATGACTTTGCCATGCAAATCAAACATCAACCGCATAAACCAACCTACTTTAAAATACTAAAACCAACTTTATTTAAAGGTACCATGACAGGTCACGGCCAATGGCCAAATCAAGCAATGATTCAAGCGCATCACCTTCAGTTATTGATGTTTAAGCAGCTTAACTTCAGTTACCAAGCCCATGATCAAATGCTGAGCTTTAATACCAATGACCCAACCATCAATTTATCAGTGAAGATCCATAGCCAGCCAGCTATCATTAACATGAATGCACAGATTGGACAATTAGCACCCTGGCAGCGTGACCTTAGTGGTGCATGCTCAATCCAACTTCAAACAAACCACCCATCAACCAAATGGCAAGCTAATTGCTCAAATCTACACTTTAAATCATGGCAAATTAGTGCTGCTCGATTACATCATCAACAAGGTCAAACGGATCTCCAGTTATCGCAAATATATCATCCTGTATGGAATATTCATCATTTTAGAGCGCTACTCAAGTCATTACAAAACTATCAGCCTCAAGGTACTTTCAGCGCACGAAATGACCATCATCAGATAAATGGCCAATTTAAACTTGCACCTCAAAATAACCTGGGTTTAGTAATAGCGCCCACGATTCAATTTAATCATCAAAATATCCCAATCTATGTAAAAGCTAAAAGCCCACTTGACTTTCAACTCAAAGCTTTGAATGTACCCATCAAATATCTTTCTGGATGGATCAAAACACCGGACCATTTAACGCTCAATCCAGTAGGAAACATCAACGTCTTTCTATTAAAAACCCCGGGCTTACCATTGGGTTCAGGGCACATACAGCTCAATGATCTTGAACTACAAAGCCATAAAAGCATTCACTATGCGTTGCCACAATTTAGCTGTATCGCAAATCAAGGTAAATGGAACTGTCAAGGCCAGATCAACGCGCCTAATCATGGTAAATTAAAAATTGATGTTCAGTCTGAACAAGAAAAAATCATCATCCAAAATCAATTCCATCAATTTAAGCTTAATCAAAATTTAGACAATCACATTGATGTTGATGGATCTATAAAGATCACATTGGATCATGGTCAGAAGAACATTCAAGGGTTACTCACTTTGTCCAATGGAAAGATCATCAACCTGATAACATCTTCAGATCACCAACTACCGGAAGAAACAGTCTTTTACCAAGACTCTAAGGTTCAAAAAAAATCATCCCTTTCCGGCAAGATTCAAGTAAACTTTCAGGGTGGTAATCAAATCAACTTGCATGGACTCACTGGCCAACTTAGTGGTCAATTAAGGTTGCTTTTTGCCCCTGCCAATTCTTTCACTGAGGCCACCGGTGAGTTGTCTATAGACAACCCATCACTTGAAAACATTCCAGCCATTAAAGTCACTCAATTCCGGCTGAGCTACCACCATCAACCGCTTACCAACCCTTATCTTGACATCAGACTAACGCGTGATCTACAACCTAATTTATCTGATAATAACTATTTTCCAACAACCATCAATCTCAATATCCTGGGCGCTTTATCTTCTCCTTACTTTAGAATCAACTCAGATGATCAAAGTCTTACTGATCATCAAAGCCTCATGGCTTTATTAACTGGAGACAGTACAGGCAATGTCTCTGGCATGGATCAAGTTGGTCAATTACTTTCGGGATTTAATTATACATCAAGTAATCCCATCAGTAAGCTTCAGGCAATTGCCCACCTTGATCAACTCAGTATTAAACCAAACTTGGATGAAAATGATCAAGTTGGAGCCAGTATCAAAGTTGGTAAATCAATTACCAAAAATATCTTACTAAGCTATGAAATTAACTCATATAACGAAAACTACAATGCCAGTCTTCAGTATCTAATCAGTCAACTATTTAATATCCAGCTATACAAAACGCAAGACAGTAAAGGAGCAACGATCACATATCAAAAAGACCTTAATTAGGCAAAATTGTAAAATTAGGATTCACCTTATATTCTTTAACGATGAGTTCATACAACTCTTTTAAAGTGCTTTTTTTGGCCTCATCATCAATAATGCCGCTATCTTCCTTAATTTGATTCAGCTTCCTCTCGATATAACGCATCGCTGATCCACCTGGAAATAAGCGTGATAGCACTCTTCTAGACTCAACTGGCCCTATAGTTTTATAAAGCTGGTTTCTAAGCATGGCATCCATTGCTGAGGAGCTAAAGGCCCACAGCTCCATTGGACCAAGCGTTAATGTCAGCAACTGAATTTGATTACCGGATTTCATTGCAAACTGCCCTAGGAAAGTTGCACCGCCATCGCGAGGGCCACGAACATGGTTTCTCAGAGCTGCTTGGGCAGTTTTGGATAACCCAAATGTTGCAGATGTCTTTTTGATGGCTTGTTCTGGTCCTGCATCCATGATGAACACCGAGGTACCAAAATTGACCATCTCCTTATCAAAATCATCAAGTGACTGAGAAACTAATGCCACTTGGACATTCCACTTACGACCTTCTCGCATATCGATCAATAGTTGATCTCTGACTGCTTTTGATTTACTGGTTCGATGAAACTCATCAAAAACAAGTCGCTTTGGATCCTCTCTAGTCTCATAGATTCTTTTTTCATGATAATTTCGATAACCCTCAGGCACATGAACCAAGTTACTTTCATTAAAGTAAAATCCTTTACCCAAGACATGGCGGGCAAGCATATACATCACCGCTGTCTGCCGATCTGCAGCAGGGCCGCCACCTTTGGCAACTTCATCTAAATCTAATGAGATAATTCTAGCATCACCAATATCAAACTGAGTGACGCCACCTAGAATCGGATATTCACGAATTGCTGATGAAATCATACGATTAAACGCATCAATAATTATTTCACCAGTGGATATTTTAATTTTCCCATAAAGGTCTTCAACTGCTGGAGTCCTGACAACAGTAGTAAGATCACCAAGCCGAGGCACAGCATGACGTTGAGCTAGTAACGCCTCATGCATAAACCCTGCACCAAACAATGCATCAGTTACTTCCCACCAAGTGGTTTTGGTGTCGGAAATAAAATTGATCTCCTCTAATAAGGCATCAATCATTTCTTCAATTCCACTTTGATAGGTACTGGGGTTTTCAGAGTCAGATGATGATTTATATAGCTCATCAACTAGCATCCCTATCATATCATTGATACCATCATAACTTTGATTTTCACCTGCAGGTGTAAGCAATAACAGAATAAAATTGACAAGGAATGAACGCTCTTGTGGCATCGGAAAACGGCAGCCAAGCTGTGTATCAAATGGATTAATCGAATGGCGTTTATCCATTTGTAAGCGATGATATGCGACTAAGTGCTTTTGATCTAAAGGCAATGCCTCTTCTAGCAATGAAATCAAGCCACTACTAGAAGGCCCGATATCGATAATTGAAATTCTTGGTAGACGTTTTTGTGATGGGGCCAAGCAAAGCGCTAAATTAATTGCGTTAGACAGCACAGATTTACCCGAACCAGGCCTTGCGTATATCAAATCTATCCAAGTGGTTTGTAGTGAAGAGCCAGGCTGGTAAGGCGATATTTTTCCATCTGGTGATCGAAATAATAAAGCCCCCTGTTTCCATGGTGATGATGGGCGATAAAATGGCATCATATAAAGCACATCAGATAACGAAGCAACTGTAGCCGTGGCAGCGTTATTTTGGGTCACAGCAAGCATACTGGATACTGCCCCCTCAAAGGCGTCACCACAAGTTTGGGCAACATCACAAGAACCCCAGCCCTGCATAGCACGTACTAATTGAGCTGTTCTTGTTCTCAATAGTTTCATCTGATCTTGCGGTGCCCATGTGGCGGCAGAAACCCGCAGCTTAACAACTGCATCATCTGTGTTTAATTCAATATAATCGAGTAGCTCTACAGCATCATTGATAAGTCGGTTTTGCGCAGAAGAAAAAGACAATAAAGTCGACATCACCCGTTTGATCTTCAGGGAATTCATACCCCCGCCATCTACAGTAAATGAAATTCGCCAAGGCATCTTATTTTGTAAAACACGGTTAAATAACAATGAGAATGCACGTATCTCTTTGGGAAACAAATCAACAAAAACAGAGCTATAGACTAAATCTCCGATTTTACATGTTCTTAGATCTAAATTTTCAGCATCTCTTGGAAATAATTGCCTAGCAAGTGAAGGCCACATAATCTCACCAACATCGCCACGAAAATGCTTACCAATCTTCGGCCGGTACTGATCTCCTGGTAAAACTGGCTTCCAAGCTCGATCTGTAAACTCATAATCAATACTTTCACGTACCCTTTGGATAGCCTCATGAGCGTTTAATATATTTGAGTCGACACCTGCACCACAAATGTCCTGGTGCACTGCTCTAACAAACGAATCATGGGCATCTCTAAGTTCTGGAAAGCCGGCCATAATATTTTGCGCATTTCGAATAACTGGATACTTTGTTTCTTTCATGGCCTTCAGTTTATCTGACATCGCCATATTTTGTTCTTTACTAGTCAGTAATGAGACTTTAGTCCATAAAACTAAATACACATCTTCATGTGCGCAGTAACCACTTAAGTGTTTTTCTCGTTCGTCAAGCAAATCTGCTAAATCAAGCGATAAGTGCTTAATCGTTTGCCTTGAAGCATTCACATGATGCGATAACTTTTCTCCAATCCGATCTGGCGCATAGCTAAAATAAACTTGTAAAGAATGGCCAGCATAGCCCATTGATGACTGAAGACTTCTTAGTAAAATATCATGAATCCTCTCAAATTCTTGTTGGCCTATCAGGGTATTAACCCCTTCTAAAGCAATCACAGATATGAGTGATCCATCATGCGCAACGAGCACCTGATCGCTATCAGCAGTCTGCAAGTCACAATAAGATTCCATGGTTTGTTTCATACCAACTGATAACCATGCGACAAAGGTATCAATACCATCAAGAAAATTATCTACCCATTTATTAATTGGCATATATCTATCCTTCCTTTGGATTGGCAACGGTATCTTTCGACCAGTCTTTTAGTTCTTGAGTGAACTTTGCATGCAACGGCAAAATACGTAAGTCTTTTAAAACTTGGTTTCGCTTGTGCTCTTTGTTATCAAGGGGGGTGTCAACCATCATTTGTCCCAAAAATGACGGGTTAGACAGTCCTTTCCCTAAATCTCTTTCAACAGCTTTAGATCTAATTTTGAGTGAGTTATAAAGTGACTGCGCCGTTGACTGAAAGTCGTTTTCACTGCTGATTGAACAAAACAGAACATGACAAAGAGCATTAAGCTGGGACTGCTCTATTTCAGGCAGATGCACTACGACACCGCCACCAAAATCCATTTTACCGATCATTTCTATAAAGAAGCATTGAGCGCACAATCGGCAAGCTGTTACAAGATTGGATAACCGATTATTATTAAAATCCTCATCTAAGTTAACTATTTCCTGATGCAAACGTGCTTGAAATCCACAGTATCGACAACGGTACTGGTCTCTTTTAAACACTTGATCTGCAAATGATTTAAAATGTTTGTCCTCTCTACGCACCATAAATAGGCGCCATCTTTTTTCATTTAAACTCAATTGAATCTGATGGTGCATTAGCCTGGGCAACCTCCATTTGTACCACCTGGCAGCCCATGACAGCCATGCTTACTGGAAACAAAAGCTGCTTCTCCCGAGGTTGAACCAAATAGTGAATTAGCAATGGGCTCAGAAAAACCTGGGAGAAAAACCATTAACACTGAAACTATCATTAAAGCAAAAGGAGTGCTTACAGGAATCTGCGTCGGGTTATCTTTGTATTGTTTAAATTTATAAACAGCTGCAATCCCAAAGCCCACGCCGCCCGAGTAGGATATCGCTACAATTAATTTACCAAAGGATGTAAAAGACTGCTCAAAGTTAGTAGCTACTTGCCCAACATCTCTGATGTCAGAGCTAAATACAAATGACCCAAAAGACAAAAGAGCATATCTAAGTAGTAATCTTAAAGGTAGAACTTTAGTCAACTTATTAACGATCATATTGCATCTCTCTATAGCCAGAAAACGATCAGCAATTGGTTCAGCTTCATCTTCTTAGCATAGAGACTATCTAGTTAGATAGTCTCTAGCTAAATTTATAAAGCGCAAATACCAAATCTTACGATTTAGAGCTACTTCCTAAATCACCCAAATTACCACTAAATGAACCTTTTTGTCCTCCAGATGTAGATCCAAATATTGAGCTACCTGCAGGACCGTATAAGCCAGGAAGAAAGACGAGTAACACTGATATCGTCAATAGAGCAAAAGGTGTACCTATCGTCACCTGTGTTGGGTTGTCTTTGTGCTGCTTAAATTTAAAAATTGAGGCTATTCCGAAACCAACACCAGCCATGTAAGCCATTCCCACCATTAGCTTTCCTACTGCATTAAAATTAGAAACTAAATTGCTTGCCATGTTGCCTATTGTACTTGCCGTTTTAGCCGCTAGCGCAGCGTCCATCATTACTAAAGCGATCAAAGCTACAAAACCCCTTATTTTGGTTTTTCTTTTCATCTGTACTCCTGATTAAAAATTTGGTTAAACAAAAAAATGCAATGAAAAACTTTACCACGGCTTATAGGGACTATCAACCACTGAAGCTAAGTTAACATGCCTAGCGATTTATTGACCACATCAATAGTACCAGTAATATTCACTGCCATAACACCTCCTATAATATGGATAAAGCCTTTGCTCATATTGCCTGGGGGTGCGTTTTCACCAGTAGCTTTCATTAGGTACAGCCATCCTCTTAAAAAAGCAACTAATCCAATCACTTGAACTAAACCAATTAGTGGTACAATCGATGAATACCATGACGTTCCACCTGAATGGACCTGAATCCATGATTGGGTATTACCGACATCTTGTCCATAAAGAGTGATCATGAAAATCGATAATACTTTTGGTGTATACATTAAGACTACGCCTGTAATCATAACTGCAGCGGGCGATAGCATGCTGGATCCAGCATGCATAAATGCTGTTTTATAGCCAAGCTTTTTGAGCATAAAAAATGCTCGCAATAGCAACAGTATGCCCGTAATGTAACAAATGGAGACAACCGTAGGATAAACTTTATTAAGGCTTTTATTTAAATTGTCAAAGGCTGATAAGATACTTGAATCTTGATACCATGGCACATCGTCAGCAAACGCTATAGAGGTGACCATGAGTAAAACAAAAAGAATGCGTCTTTGCCAGATAAGGTTCATTGATCACTAAACTGTATGATTCGACCCGAATTAGTCTGCACAACGCCTAACTTTGGAATAATGCTGATTACTTTACCGTAATCAGGAAGTGCATCACCAACTTTTACAGTCATCGTAGCACCTGTTCGATCGTTGTGAATCCATGCGCGCCCTTCTTGTAGAGCGCGAATTGAGAAGTTACTACGAACCTTTTCTTTTGTTTCATTTTTTTTAGCTAGATCAGTTAGCACAGGTTGCAATTGCTTTGTAAGACTTGACAGCTAATCATTTAACTTTTGTAGTTGATCAGCAGAGAGTTACTTCCTAAATCACCCAAATTACCACTAAATGAACCTTTTTGTCCTCCAGATGTAGATCCAAATATTGAGCTACCTGCAGGACCGTATAAGCCAGGAAGAAAG
>Ga0233438_10001547_pt1 | contig 24915 bp, 13 predicted proteins | sample SI_123_September_FD_182720 | JGI IMG/M metagenome (GOLD analysis project Ga0233438, IMG submission 182720) | Seawater microbial communities from Saanich Inlet, British Columbia, Canada - SI_123_September2016_10_MG | ecosystem: Environmental > Aquatic > Marine > Inlet | place: Canada: British...
GTTATTAAAACAAGCAGGAGTTAGTGAGTATTCCATTTTTTTTGATGAAGAAACTAATACGCTCTTTGCTTTTCAGAAGGTTAAATGGGGAGCTAGTTCACAAGATTTATCAGAAAATATCGTTGTCAAAAAATGGTGGGATTTTATGGCAGATATTATGGAAGTAAATCCTAACAACTCTCCAATTTCAAAAACTCTAGAAGAAGTTTTTTATTTAGAGTAATTCAATATCCACCACAAAAAATAAATTAATTTCATAGTAATGAGAAGAATATTATTAATAACGCTTTTTACAAGTCTATTTATTGCTTGCAATTCGGAACAAAATTCAGATACATCAGTAAGTAAAAAAGACAAAGAAATTGCCAGTAAAGTACAAGACTTAATTGGTACAATGACTCTAGAAGAGAAAATTGCTGAAATGACGCAAGATGCTCCAGCTAATGAACGCTTAGGAATACCCTATATGAAGTATGCAGAAGCATTGCATGGAGTATGGCTTGTACTGGATTATTATGGGAATACAACTGTATACCCACAAGCTATTGCAGCTGCTTCTACTTGGCAACCTGAGTTAGTAAAAAAGATGGCTTCACAAACAGCTTTAGAAGCGAGGACTTTAGGAGTTACACATACGTATTCGCCTAATTTAGATGTAATTTCTGGAGATCCAAGATATGGTAGAGTAGAAGAATCTTATGGAGAAGATCCTTATTTGGTATCTAGAATGGGTGTTGCATTTATACAAGGTTTGCAAGGTATGGGTGATGAACGTTTTGATGAAAACCATGTAATGGCAACAGCGAAGCATTTTATAGGTTATCCAGAAAATAGACGTGGTATTAATGGTGGTTTTAGTGATATGTCTGAACGTCGTTTACGTGAGGTTTATTTACCACCTTTTGAAGCGGCTATAAAAGAAGCTAAGATAGGTTCTCTTATGCCAGGTCATCAAGATTATAATGGTGTTCCAAACCACATGAACACTTGGTTATTGAAAGATATTTTAAGAGATGAATTAGGTTTCGACGGTTTAATTGTTTCTGATAATAATGATATTGCCAGATTAGGAACTATGCATTTTATTGCTGAAACTAGAACAGAATCAGCTATCTTAGGATTAAAAGCTGGTGTTGATATGGATTTAGTGATTGGAAAGATTGAGAAGCTAGCAGCATATACTACTAAAGTACTGAAAGATACAATAACAAAGAATCCTGAATTGGAAAAATATATTGATAAAGCAACCTCTCGTATTTTAACGGCAAAATATCAATTAGGATTATTCGATGCAGCACCAAAAGAAATTGATACAAAAACGGTAATTGCTGGGACCAAAGAGCATCAAGATTTTTCTTATGAAATGGCAAAAAAAGCCATTATTTTATTAAAAAATGAAAATAATGTATTGCCCTTAGACCTATCAAAAATAAAATCTTTGGCAGTAATTGGACCAAATGCACATGAAAACAAACCTAAAAAAGGAACCTATTCTTTATTGGGGGGTTATTCTGGTTTGCCTCCTTTTTATGTTTCGGCTTTAGACGGAATTAAAGCTAAAGTTGGTGATAAAGTAAAAATTAATTATGCAAAAGGTTGCGATTTATTAAGCAATTCTAAAAAGGGATTTCCAGCAGCAATTGCAGCAGCAAAAAAATCTGATGCAGTTGTTTTAGTCATTGGAGGTTCTAGAAAAACAGGAGGAGAAGGCGTAGATAGAGCTGATTTAGATTTATATGGTGTGCAAAAAGAATTGGTAAAAGCAATACATAAAACAGGGAAGCCTGTTGTGGCTGTTCTAATAAATGGTAGACCTTTATCTATTAATTATGTTGCAGAAAATATTCCATCAATTTTAGAAACGTGGTATTTAGGTATGCGTTCTGGAGATGCTATTGCAGATGCTATTTTTGGTGAAATAAATCCTGGAGGAAAATTAACAGTTTCTTTCCCAAGATCTGTTGGTCAAGTTCCAGTAACCTATTTAGAAAGACCAGATTTTATTGGTTCAGGAAAAGGGCAATTTAAAAATGCAAACAAATCGCCATTATTCCCTTTTGGATTTGGGTTGAGTTATACAACCTTTAAATATGGTACACCTAAATTTAAAAATGCTACTATCTCTGCTGATGGAGTCACAACCATTTCTGTAGAGGTAACCAATACAGGAGACAGAGCAGGAGATGAAGTGGTACAAATGTACGTAAGAGACGATTTTGCTTCTGTTGGGCGTTATAATAAAATGCTAAAAGGTTTCGAACGTATTTCTCTAGAACCAGGAGAAACAAAAACAGTAACTTTTCAATTAGGTTTTGATGAATTAAACATCTTAAATCAACAAATGAAAAAAGTGGTAGAGCCAGGAACTTTTACAATTTCTGTGGGAGCTTCTTCACAAGAAAAAGATTTGAAAAAAGCTATTCTTCTTGTAAAATAGTTTTTCTGTTATAATAGTAAGAGCCTCATATTTTAAATTAATATGAGGCTTTTTTGATCTGTTTCAGGACTGTAAAGGATAATTTTTTTTAAGTAGCATTAATTTTTCTTGAAAAGTCAATTAATAGCAAAAATAGTAAAACGATAAAATTTGGTAAGAAATTAACAATTTTATGGCTTATTTAGAGTTTTGATTAATAGCAACTCAAAAAATTATAGTAAATGAAATTAGAATTAAAGAACAAAACAAACTTTAATCTCAAACTATTTTTATTAACTCTTGTAGCAATAGAAATAGTGGTTTGCTACTATGCATACTATATTCTAGGAGAGGTCAAACAGTTTTTTTGTTTTTTAATATTGTCTTTAAATATATTGCCGTTTTTATTGTATTATTTTAAAATAAAAAAAATCGCTTTCATTTTAGGTTTAACAATTGGTTTACTCTTAATTCCCTACCAAAGTTTTTTACTTGTAAAATGGGTTCCTTTAAAAAAAGAATCAGCACAAATCATCAAATATATTTACGGTTATCAAAAGAATAATGGAGAATTTCCACAGAGCATTTCTCATTACGAATTTAAAAATCCTAATTTGATTGGTTATTTTACATATAATACAAGTCTTAACGGTTTTGGTTTACAGTATTGTATTGGAACTAAAGGAACTACTCATTACTATTATCATAATGATGGAAAATGGGAATATTATCCAGATTAAAACCACCTTTTAGTATCAGTTTTAAATTAAAAAAAAAATAAATGTCTAAAAAACTATTTTAATTATTTATCAACCTTTTCATGTTCTGTGTTAGCCCATCTTATTTGTGCTCTACCACCTGGAACTCTGTATACACCATATCTAATTTTTGATTGCGTACCTCTATCTGCCTCAGGAACATCCCAATTAAAAGCTTCACCGCCAATTATAGCGTTACAATAATGTATTTTTTTAGAAGAATCACTAGGGTCTTCTTTAAAACCTACTTCTAATTCAAAAGAGGTTATTTCGTTTTTACCTACTCGTTTTAGTAGAACGATTTCTCTACCACTACCAGATCCACCACGCTCTAATATACGCTCTGCATAAATATCGAACGCTATTTGTTTATCAGCATTAATACCTACACCATAAATAGGATGTGCTCTGTATAAACAAATAGCAGGGTCTGGAGAGCCACCTCCACCAGTATGTTGTCCTTTGGCCTGTGCTATGTAAGAGCCATTTTTACTAAAAACTCCTGCATCCGCAACTTCAAGGATTCTAAAATCTCCTGTAAACTTCACGAATGATCCTACATTAGAATTTGCGATAGGTAATGAGCGTTCCATTCGAGGTTGTAAGGTATTTGTTGCATCCTGGTTATTAGATCCAGCTGTTATATTGTATATACCCCATGTAATTCCATCAATTGTACTTTCTTTATAATTGGCATAACAAGTTCTGTCGTCAATAGTCCCTACATTAACAGGGTTTGTTAAATCGTTTGATGTTCTAGTAGCATTTGCACCATCATCATTGCAAGTAGTATAATTGCCTGTATCTTCATCTGCAGCTATAACTGTAGGCTCTTGCTCAATAAATTCAAAGTCTTCAATAGATACACCTCCAAGGCTATCATTGTCATCACTTGTACAAGAAAAAAAGATACTAAAGACAATTAACAATTTAATTGTAATAGCTTGAACATTTGATTTTACTTTTATCATGTTTTTTAAAAATTTGATCAAAAATATTAAATTACTATTATATAACTATCCTGATGAATGCTGATAAAAACTATTATATTGAGAAAATCTGCTTGTAAATCATTCTTCTATAAATTTATTTTTTATACATAAACTAATCGGTTGTATTTTTTATAGAAAAATAAATGATTAATTTTAACCTGATATGGCAGGATACTTATTTCAAAATAAATTAATAATTTTAATATAAAATAAAGTAAAATGAAGAGTAATTTAGCCTTGTTTTTGTTAACATTATGCATTCTTTCTTGCCAGTTGAAAGAGGGAAATATCGAAGATAAAACCTATAGTACAGACTTAAAAGAGTTGTCCCAAAATTTTATATCACCCTCAAAAGAATACCATCCAGAAACTTGGTTTCATTTAAACGGAAATAATATAAGTAAAGAAGGATTAAAGAAAGATTTACAAGCAATTAAAGAAGCTGGGTTACAAGGAATTCATTTGTTTAACAAAGCAGGTAGAGCTTTTCCAAACGTAAAACCCATTAAAATTTTATCCCCAGAATGGGAAGACATGATTCGTTTTGTAGCTGATGAATGCAAACGTTTAGGATTAAAATTTACAATGCAAAATTGTCCTGGATGGTCTATGACTGGTGGACCATGGGTGCCAGCAGAAGAAGCGCAACGTGAATTGGTAGAAACAACGTATCATATTTCTGGAAACAAAAAATTCAATGAAATTTTAAAAATTGATTCTTTATACCATACTCCAGATTACAATTATAAAGATGTACAAGTAGTCGCTTTTCCAACTCCAGAAGGAGTGAATTCAAAGCCTTTTAATCCATCAAAAATAGAAACCAATAACAATTTAGTTCCTTGGAAAGCTATTTTTAATCCAAATTCAAAACTGATTGTAACAAGAAAAACAACCCATTTAGATCAACCTTTAAAAACCTACCGAAAACAAGGAGTTTCTAAAGATAACAATCAAAAAACTTGGGTTAAAACTACCTTTGATAAAGAAGTAACAATACGTTCCATTGTTTTACCACAATTACGTCATCTAATTTTGAACTTTCAATACCCAAAAATGGATATTGCTATCAAGGTTGAAGCATTATTAAATCAGGGATTTACAGAAATTACTACCTTAAATCTACCTGATGGAAATTGGAATGACAGACGAAAGCATTTAACTTTAGCCATTCCAGAAACAACGTCAAGAGAATTTAGATTCACTTTTTTAGGAACACATTCTATTGCACCAGAATTTATAAGGTTAAGTGCAAAACCTATATTACACAATCACGAAGCAAAAGCTGCAAAAGTTTTAAGACGATTAGAAAAAGACGTTGTATATGAGTATGCTAAAAACACAATTATTGATGCAAATAAAATTATAAATCTTACAAATAAATTAACTACTGATGGAAAATTGACTTGGGATGTTCCTCAGGGAAATTGGACGATTGTTCGTTTTGGACATATTAATATGAGATTGACCAATAAGCCTGCAGTTCCAGAAGCTACAGGTTGGGAATCTAGTAAATTAGATAAAATAGCCATAGAAAATCATTTAAAAAACGGAATGATTGGTGATTTGATAAAACCAGGAGGTCCAATTGGAGACGGAAAATTACAAGGTCTGCTAATTGATAGTTGGGAAAGTCACGTGCCAACTTGGACAGTCAATTCTGAAGATTTATTCAAAGAATTTGAAACTCGAAGAGGGTATAGTATGAAAAAATACTTGCCAGCAACTATGGGTTTTATTGTGGATGATGCCAATACAACAACCAAGTTTTTAAGAGATGTGCGCCAAACTATGGACGATGTTTTTATTGATAATTTCTTTACACATTTTGCAACTATAGCTCACGAAATGGGTGCAGATGTGTATACAGAAGGTGCAGGAGGTGAAGTTTTGCCCATAGATCCAATGCGTTATTATGGAGTTAGTGATATTCCAATGACTGAATTTTGGTATCCAAAATCTCCATCAGCACAAAACGAATATGCTAAACCCATTTACAATGCTGCATCTGCAGTCCATTTATACAACAAACCAAAATTGGCTGCAGAGGCTTGTACTCAAGTTGGTGTAAAATGGAATGAACATCCGTTTTCTGTAAAATATCTTATCGATTATAATTTTGCAAAAGGTGTTAATCATTTGGTGTTTCATACGTTTTCTCATACTCCACAGACAGATGTTTTTCCTGGTTCGAGCTTTGGAGGAAATATCGGTTTTCCATTGGTAAGACAACAAACGTGGTGGAAATATATGCCAGAATGGATTGAGTATTTGTCTAGAAATCAATATGTGTTACAACAAGGAGAATATGTGGCAGATGTGTTAAGATATTATGGAGATCATTTTGATAGACCACCATTTGATCTGGATTATTTTCCAAAAGGATATCGTTTCGATTATTTAAATGAAGAAATTTTACAAGAAAAGTTAAGTATTAAAGACGGAAAAATTCATGTTAAAAATGGAGGTGATTATAAAATTATTACACTAAGAGATTCAGAGAGTATGTTGTTATCAACCCTAAAAAAACTAAAAGAATTGGTATTGGAAGGTGCTTTGATTTTAGGCGATAAACCTAAAGATTCTCCAAGTTTAATGGATGACAAAAATGATTTAGAAGAATTAAAATCTATTGTTGAGGCGTTATGGGGAAATTCTAAAAACGGTGTTAAACAAGTTGGGAAAGGAAAAGTATATTGGGGAAAAACTTTAGAAGAGGTTTTAAAAGAAGAGAAAATTGATAAAGATGTAATTGTACCTGAAAATTTAAATATCAGTTGGATTCATAGAGAAATAGAAGATGCTCATATTTATTTTGTAGCTTCTAAAGATGAAAATCCTGTTGATGTTTCCTTAAGCTTTAGAATGAAGAATTTAACTCCACAAATTTGGGACGCATTTAAAGGTAATCAACAATATGCAAAGATTTGGAAAGCCAAAGATGATAGAACAAATGTTGTACTTTCTTTACCTAAAAATGGAAGTAAAATTATCGTATTTTCTAAAAGTGATAAAAAACCAATCGCATCAAAAGTTACGTTGAATGATGAAACTATTTTAGATACTAAAACTGGATGGTATCAAATTCATAAAACAAAAAAATATCCAAAATTAACTTGGAATAAAAATAAATTTTCAGCTTCACTTTCTGGAAATTATATTTTTCACCAAGAAGGAAATGAAGATATAAAATCATCTTTTATCAAAGAAAAAACACTTCAAAATAATTGGAAATTGTCTTTCGATAAAGGTTGGGACAATCCAGAATCTATTCAAATTGATGAATTAAAATCACTCATAAAATTAAATAACGATGCTGTAAAACATTATTCAGGAACTATAACTTATACCAAATCAATTGATGTAAAAGAAATTGGAAACACTACCATTTTGGACTTGGGCGATGTTGCAAATATTGCAGAAGTATGGTGCAATGGTAAAAAAGTGGACGTAAAATGGGCTCCTCCATTTGAGTTTGATATTAGTAAAGAAATCAAAAAAGGGAAAAATAAGTTAGAAATTAAAGTAACCAATACTTGGAGAAATCAGTTGATTTTTGATAATAAGAGACCAAAAGGAGCTAAAAAAACTTGGACAACATCTCGTCCAAAAAACAATGAAACCGAGTTAGAAAAATCTGGATTAATTGGTCCTGTTATTCTAAAATCGAGTTTATTATTAAATTAGGTGTTAAAATAGTTGTTTTTCAGGATAGTTCAGGACACTTTCGCTTGAAACATAAAGTAATTTGATTTTTATATCTAAAAACCATTATGATAAAAAATACTTTTCAATCAATAATATTATTATTAATTATTCTCCAATGCTCATTGAGCATAGCAGCACAAGATGCTCCACCATCAGATGGTGTATTTAGATTGCAAAATGTAGCTACAGGACTATACCTAACAGATGCAGGTGAAAGTGCATCTGCAGTTAGTATGACAGATTTAGATGAGGAAGCACCAAGTACACATTTTAAATTTGTAGAAAGTGGATCTTATTATAATATAGATAGTCAGATTTTAGGAATTTTACGCGCGCCAGGTGCTGGAGGTCCTGGAGGAGCCTATGTAGTGGTTAGTACAACTAAAGCACCACCTGCAAGTGATACTGATAAAACTTGGACAATTTATCATAATGATACAAATGACACCTATAGATTTGAATCAAGAACAACAGGTAGATTTATGTATCATGAAGAAAATGGAACTGTAATCCATGCTGTAGTTGAAAATACAGATGATAGAAGTAATTGGAAACTTATTCCTTATGTACAAACACCAGTAGTGGTAGCAGCAGATGAAGATACAAGTACAGATCTAAATTGTCCATCTTCTGGTGAATTTCAGAATGATAGTACAAGAAATGTAGATATTGCAAATTCTGTTAATTTAGGTACTGCAGATGATAGAAGTTGTTACTCTGATTATTCAGAAAGTGAAGTTAACGGAAAAACTTGGGGTGTATACAATATAACTGCTGGATCTAACCATTGGGATGGAGCATCATTACAACCTAGAATTGAGCGTTCTCTGCCAAGATCTAGTGAAACTGGTATCGGTAGTTTCGCAAAATTTACAGGAACCTTTAGAATATTAGAAGTAGGATATACAGGTTCTTTTAGTTCAAGTGGAAGTTATTTAGCACAGGCAAAAGGGAAACACTCTGGAGGAGGGGGTTCTAATGATCCTGCGATTCTTTTATATAGAGCTCATCCTGTTTATGGAGATGGTATTAATGCAGGTAAGCAAGTCGCTTTTGATATTTATGCTGAACGTATTTTAGAACGTGGAGGAGAAGGTAGTGGTAGAGAAACTGTTTTCTTGAAACGAGTAAATAAAAATGAAGAGGTTGATTTTGTTATGGAAGTAGGTTTTAGACAAGATCCTAATGATGCTACAAAAAAAATACATTATTGTGATGCTATAATTGGAGGTGAAGTTTTTAATTATAATATTCCTTCACCAGAGAGAGGTACAGAGTCTGGTGTTAGATATGGTGCTTACAGAGTAAGAGAAGGTAGAGCTCAATTTAGATGGGCAAATACGACCTATCAAAAAGTAGAAGTTGAAGAGGTTACTGATACTTTTACACCATCTGATGACGTTTTTAGATTGAGGAATGTAGCTACCGGTCAATTCTTAACAGATGCTGGTTCTAGTGCAACACCTGTTACGATGACAGATTCTGGTGAACCAACCAATACGCATTGGACTTTTGTACAATCTGGTGATTATTATAATATCGATAGTGAAACATTAGGAATACTTCGTGCATTAGGAACTGGTGCTGTGTATAGTACATCAAAATCTGCTCCAGCTTCAGATTCAGATAAAGTATGGACGATACATGAAACAGGAACAGAAAATATATTTCGATTTGAAGCTAGGAATAATAATAAATTTTTATACCATGAACAAGATGGAAGTGTTACTAATATTGTTGTTGATGAAAGTGACACAAGAAGTCATTGGGAAGCGATACCTACAAGTCAATCTTTAAGTGTTGATGATAATTTACTAAATACAGCATCTTTAAAAGTATATCCTAATCCAGCAAATAATAAATTTACCATTGTTCTGAATAATATCTCAACTGCAGATGTTATTATATATAATACTTTAGGAAAAGTTGTTTATAAAAAATCAACAGTTAAAGGGGAAATTGAATTTGAAAATGATAGCAATCTAACTTCAGGTGTCTATTTAATAAAAGCGATATCAAATGATAATAAAGTATACCATAGCAAGTTAGTTATCAATTAAATGCAAAAGGAATTTTAAAGGTTATACTTTAATAGAATAGTAGCTCAAAAAAAGTAAAAGCCCAATTTTTATGATAGAAATAAAAGTCAATACAAAAAGTATTGACTTTTGTTTTTTAAAGTATTAGAATTAAGGTTTTTATATCAGGTCACTTCAGGATGTACTCAATAGAAAATTCTTATATTTTGCGGTAGTTCTAACATCTTTTGATTATTAGTTTAGAAGAAAAGCATATAAAAAAATGAATAAAACATCACAAATATTTTTAAAAAGTATACTATTTCTACTTTTTTTTAATTTATCATTAGAAGCACAAATTACATTTGAGAAAGAAGTGAAAATTACAGATATTGCTTTACATTTTGATGGTAAAAAAGTCACTTCAGAAACTGCACCAAATTCGGATACAGGATACGATTTTGCATTTGGTCCACAAATTTCTGCTCATGGCGATTGTATATTTACTTACAAGCATTATGTATTTATGACTTGGTATAAGGGTGGTAAAGAAAATCGTAATATGATGTTAACACGTTATAATACGGAAACGGAAACTCAAAAAACAATCGAATTTCCGCATAAACATACAGGTTTTAGAAATGTATGGTATATAGGAGAATCTCACAATACAATTGGTATAGGGGTTAGCCCTTTAGATGGCACCATACATTTACTTTTTGATATGCATGCATACACAAGAACAAGACCAACAAATGGTAGTTTAGCAAATGACTATTTTAGATACTCATATTCTAAAAAAAATGTTGCAGATCTACCTGACGAAGAGTTTACATTAGACCAATTTGTAGAAGATAGTGGCGCAGGAGATTATACACATCTAAGTTTAAATGGAGCTATAGATTATAACGCTTTTTCAGAATTTACATATCCTCAGTTTTTTTTAAATACTCAAGGAGATTTGTTTTTTTCGATGAGAAAAGGATCAAGCCCTAATGGAGGTTATCATTTTGCTAAATATGATGCGAATACCTCAACTTGGTCAAATTTTATAAAATTTGCAGATAAAAACGCAAAAAATTTTGGTGAACCATACAATTGGGGAATGTATGGTAGATTGCAATTTGTTGGAGGAAAAATAGGTATTGGTTTTCAGAAAAGGTCATCAAATACCAATGATAGATACTTGTATCAAAATGGTTTTTATTTTGCATATTCTGATGACCAAAGTGGACAAACTGGATGGAAAAACTATAAAGGAGAAAGTTTTACAACACCTCTGCGAAATGCAGATAAAATATTGGTTTACGAACCAGGAGATTTGGTCACAACTACTCAAAAAGACCAAGTATATATGGTTGGTAATTTTGACTGGACAATTACAGAAAGAGGAGATGTACATATTATAGGTAGAGTTAGAGATGATGAAAATAATATTACTAAAAATGTGCATACTTTTAAAAAGGCTGGAGATACAGAATTTACTACCTCTACCGATTTTATAGGAGGGAATCGTTTATTTACCTCTGGAAACAATATTTATATGATTAGATTAAATTCAGGAAGAATTTATATAGAACAGTCTTTAGGAGGTACTAATAACTTTAGAAAAGTTTATGAAGCAACTTCAGGTAAGCAATTTAGTCATGGTAGAGCTTATGTAAGTAATGGTAAGCTTTATTATTATATGATGGAACAATCATCAGGAGATCAACGTCCATTGTATTTGCATATTATAGATTTAGGTATAGACAATAGTCCGTTTCAAGTATCTCTTATTTCTCCTATAAATAATGAGAGTTATGAAGCAGATAAACCAATAGAAATTTCTGCTGAAGCTTTTAATGATAATGGAAGTATTTCTAAAGTAGAATTCATTATTAATAATCAAGTTTTTGAAGAAGATACTACAAGTCCATATACTGTAAATTATACACCCGAAACAGAAGGAACATATACCATACAAGCAATTGCTTATGATGAAAATAATGAATCAGTTTCATCTCAAGAAATTAGTGTTGAGGTATTTACACGTGATGCAAATGATTTATCAGGGGATATTTATCGACTTAAAAATAAAGCAACTGGTAAATACTTAACATCTTCGGGCTCCTCCATCATTGCTAGTGATACTTCTGAAGGATCTGATAAAGAATGGCAGCTTGTTAAGGCAGAAGTTCCAGGGTTTGATTATTATAATATAGATAGTGAGGTTAAAGGAATTATAAGATTTAAAGGAGGTTCTTCTAATCCTGAATTAGTAAGCACTTCTTTTGGAGCACCAAACACTAATGTAGATAAAATTTGGACAGTAATTGCTAATGAAGATGGGAGCTATAGTTTTGGTACAAGAACTAGTGCTAGATATTTGTATCATATGGTTGACAATTCAGTAACACACTCATCAAATACAGATGATAGAAGTAAATGGTTCGCAGAGTCCACAACTACATTAAGTATTGATGATGCTAATATTGATGATCAGTCATCAATAAAAATTTATCCGAATCCAGCGAGCGATAGTTTTAAAATCCAGCTTAATAATATTGATAAGGCTTCAATAGTAATTTATAATATTTTAGGTAAAAAAGTGTATTACAAATCTAATATTAAAGAAAGTATTGAAATCAATAATAGCAATAGGTTTGAAACAGGTGTTTATTTAATTAAAGTTATAGATAGTAATCAAAAAGTATATTATAATAAATTGATTATTAATTAAGTACACCTTATTTTTATAAGAATACAAAAACTCAGAAATTTTTTTCTGAGTTTTTGTATTCAGGACAGTTCAGGATGCTTTTTTTTGTTAAAAACATTAAGTTTATAACGCATTTAATTCGTGCTAATTTTACATAATTATGAAATTAATTACTACTTCAAAAAACATATTATTAATAGTTTTTCTAGCGGCTTACCTTGTTCCAAAACAAGTTTCTGCACAAGTAACTTTTTTAGAAAGTTCAAAAATTACAGATGAAGCATTCTATTTTTGGAAAGCAGACGATTCAAAACCATATCATTATGGAGCAAGTATAAACCCACATGGAAATTGTATGAAAGTTTCTAATGGTTTTGTGTTTTTTACTTGGTATAGAGGTGGATGGGCAGATCGTACGTTAATGGTTTCAAGAAAAAAAGTAGGAGAAGGTTCTTGGATACATGTGGAATTGCCTGCAAAATTGAGTTTGGTTGGCGGTAAAGGAGACACGCACTTAACCACCAATGTTGGTATTTCTCCAATAGATGGAACTGTGCATTTAATGTTTGATCATCATAACGAAGATTTAAACTATATAAAATCTAAGAAAAATATTGCTTTTGGTCCTGATAGTGATTTTACAGCAGCAAACTTTTTACCTCAACAAGATTATCTTATTCCAGGGCAAAAAGTAACAAGTGTTACCTATCCAGATTTATTTAATAATGATAAAGGAGAAATGTATTTTGAAAGAAGATTAGGTTCTGCAGTTGGTGGAGATATCATCATGACATATTACAATGGAGATACTTGGTCTGAAGAAACTACAATTATAAGAGGAAGAGGAACAGAGGTATCGCAAGGAGAAAGACACTTTGCATACGGAACTGCTCATTTTATGAATGGTAAATTTTACTACTCTTATTCTCCAAGATGGGCAGAATCCCCAACAATATTAGGAGAAGGTGTCTATTTAATGGAACTAGGTGAAAGAATGAATGATAAAGCGACTACTGTAGATGGTAAAAGCTATGACTTACCAATTATCGATCATTCTCCGTTTTTAATTGCAGATCCAAGAAGTGTTCCAGATAATGCAGGTTGGGCTGGTGGTCCTCAAGTGGCAATTTCTCCAAAAAATGACATTTATCTGTATCAAAAACCTAAGGGTACTAGTGCTTATAATTACCTTAGGAAAAATGGAGAAACCGAATTTGCAGAAGATAGAAATAAAGGGTCTTTAGGGATATTTTACGGAAAACGCATGTATAAGTTTAGTGTTTCAGGAGGTAATTTTATTGTAACTAGTGCTTTAGCAGGTTCATACGATTGGCGCGAAGATTTTAGAAAAAGTATTGGACTCAGCGTAAAAAAGAGCATTACAATAATGAATGATGGTGTTATTGCAATGGTATTTAGTGAAGTGAAAAATAGTGCTGAAGTTCCTGTACATTGTTTTGTTTTTCAATTAGAAAAAGAAGAATATTCCCCACAAACTATAAGTTTTGATGCTTTAGCTGATAAAACAGAAGGCGATGCTAATTTTGAGTTAAATGCAACAGCAAGTTCAGAGCTTCCTGTTTCTTACACATCATCAAACCCAAATATTGCACGAATTATAGATGGTAATAAAGTGAAAATTATGGGTGTGGGTACATGTGAAATTACCGCAAGTCAAGCAGGAGATGGAACTTATGATAACGCACCAGATGTATCAAAAACTTTGGTAATAAATGCTAATAATTCTAAATCAAATCAAACTATAGATTTTAGCTTAGCAACAACGAACCATGTTTGGGGAAGTGCAGATGAAACTTTAAATGCAACAGCAAGTTCAGGATTGCCAATTGTTTATGAAAGCACAGATCCTGATGTTGCAGTAATTGTAAATGGTAAATTACAAGTTAAACGTGCTGGAAAAACAACAATAAATGCATTACAATCTGGAAATGAAACCTATAACGCAGCACCAATAATCAGTCATGAATTGATAGTGCCAATTCGTACTCAAAATATCACTTTTCAAAATATTCCAGAGGTAACTTCTGGAGATCCAGCATTTAGTTTGGTGGCTACCAGTAATAATCCGGATGCTAAGTTAAGATTTGTTGCACCTAATAATCAAGTTGTAGTGGTTTGGAGCAATCAAGTTAGGCAAATTTTAGGAGCAGGAAATGCGACAGTAACTGTTTCAGATACTGGGAATGAATATTTTACAGCTGCCCAAGCTTCAAAAACACTAACAGTAAAAGCCAAAACACATCAAATTCCTGCAGAGATTGAAGCTGAATATTATACGTCTAAAAGTGGTGTTAATGTAACACGTTGGAGTAATTCTGTCTTTTATTTAAATTCTTGGGAAGTAAATGATTTTGCTGAATATACGATTGATGTTCCAGAAGATGGAACGTATGATTTAGAAATTTTTGCAGCTACCCCAGTTACTGGTAAAAAGTTAAAAATAATGAAAGGGGCAACACAGCTAAAATCGGTGACCCTAGTAAAAACGCCAAATTTAACAAGGTTTTTATCGACCAAAACTACAATTTCCCTTCAGAAAGGAGTACAGAAAATTAAAGTTGTAGGCCAAGTTGGTGGGTTTAATTTTGATAAAATGATCATCGGAAATCCTACTACTGGAGGTGGAAATGAAGAAAATGTATATAAAATTGTAAATGTTGCTACTGGAAAATATTTAGGAGCAACTGGTAGTGCGCAACCCGTAATTGCTAGGGATTCTGGTGATGGAGATGATAGGAAATGGGAATTTGTTGAAACTACTGTAGATGGTCAAGTTTATCATAACATCGATAGTAAAGATAGTGGTATTTTACGTGCAACTGGATCAGGTTTTGCAACAGGAGCATATTTGGTAGTTAGTACAACCAAAGCAGCACCAGCAGTTGATACCGATAAAATTTGGACTATACATCGCAATGAAACTGATGGTACTTTTAGGTTCGAATCTAAAACAAATGGAAGATATTTGTATCATCAAACTGATGATCAAATCTATAATATTGATGCTGAGGAAACCGATACTAGAAGTGTTTGGAGATTAGAAGGAACTGGTACTTTAAGTACTAAAGACAATACGTTAACTGCAGCAAGTATTAAGGTATATCCAAATCCCTCAACAAATGGTTTTACCATTGCCTTTCAAAATGTAAATAGTGCTCAAGTCCAAATTTATAATATACTTGGTAAAGTGGTGTATCAAAAAACAACTACAAATGGTATTATTGATGTTAAATCGAATCATAATTTCCCATCAGGAATGTATTTGGTGAAGGCTTTAACTGGGGATAATAAAGTATTTCATACAAAATTGATTATCAAATAAAATAATTAAATTTCTTTAATTTAACATAATTACTATATGTGTTTTGGAGAAATGAAAAAATCATAAAAATTATTATGAAAAAAAATACGTTAAAATTCCTTTTATGTTTCGCTTTTATATTCTATTCACTTTTTATAAAAGCACAAACAACAGCGCCTGATGAAGATACAGGTTCGTATACCACTTGTAACGCAGATGGCGCAAATGCCACAAGAACATCAAATGATTTACCAAATCCAGTAAATGTAGGTACTATTGATGATCGCAGTTGTTACGCTAATTACAAAGAAAGTAATGTTTATGGAAAAACATGGGGTATTTATAATATTACTCATAATTCTAATAATCAAGACTCAAACTCATTACAACCTAGAATAGAAAGGGCCTTAAGTGCTTCTCAGAAAACGGGTATTGGTAGTTTTGCTCGATTTTCTGGAACATTTAGAATTCTTGAAACAGGTAAGACTTCAAGTTCTGGATCGGATGGTAGTTACATAGCACAAGCTAAAGGAAAACATACTGGTGGTGGTGGCTCTGCAGATCCTGCGATTTGTTTGTATTTAGCAAAACCAGTATATGGTACAGGTGCTAATTCTGGAAAGCAAGTATCGTTTAATATCTATGCAGAACGCATAAAATATCGTGGAGGATCAGGAAGTGGTAGAGAAATTGTTTTTCTGAAAAATGTACTTAAAGATGAAGAAACTACTTTTGAGTTAGAGATTGGTTTTAAACAAGATCCAAACGATACCTCAAAAAAAATACATTATTGTAATGCAATAATTGGAGGCACAGTATTCGATTGGAATGTTCCTGAACCAGAAAGAGCAACGCAATCTAAGATAAGATATGGTGCTTACAGAGTAAAAGGTGGTAGAGCTCAAATTAGATGGGCAAATACAATGTATCAAAAAGCAGAGGTAGACAACCAGTCTTTAAGTATAGAACATAATCAGTTATCTTTTTCTTCAATAAAAACATACCCAAATCCAACAAATGGTAATTTTACAATACAATTAAACCATATTGATACATCATCAATAAGTATTTACGATGTTTTAGGTAAAAAGGTGTTCCAAAAAACCAATGTGAAAGAAAGTTTAGAAGTAGTAAATCAAAATAGATTTAAAACCGGAATTTATTTGATTAAAGTGAGTAATCGAAATCAAAAAGTATATTATAATAAATTAATTATTAATTAATACTTATTATTATAAGATTATAAAAACTCAGAAATTTTTTCTCAGTTTTTTTTGGTGGTTATTTTAAGAAACTTTTGATTAAATAGAATATTAGATTTTGCCTTAGCTTTCTTATGATTAAAACAGGATGAAACAGGATAGGTTATAAAGAGTTTGTTTCTATTTTACAAATTCAAAATTTTCCTTTATGAAAAGACGTGATTTTTTGCAACTTTCAACATTAGTAGGTGTTGGTTTATCATTACCAATGTCTGGACTATTAAATGCTTGTACTAGTCATCCAGAACATTCTTTAGAATTTAAAAGTTTAATTTCTGACTTGTTAAAAGATTGGAGTGATGGGATGCTAAAAGTACAGATTAATAACCCGTCTAATTTAGATGTTCATGGTGCTTTAGGTTGCCCATCTTGTTCACATATTCATGGACGTTGTATGGATGCAGTTTATCCATTTTTATATATGGCAGATAAAACTGGTGATGAAAAATATGTGGAAGGAGCTAAATTAGTAATGACTTGGGCAGAAAATAATGTTTCTCAAGAAAGTGGTGCTTGGACTGTAATTAAAAATCCAAAATCATGGAAAGGAATTACCGTTTTTGGAGCAATTGCTTTAGCAGAAGCATTGCATTATCATGGTCATGTTTTAGACGATGTAACCCGTAAAGCTTGGACAACTCGTTTGGAAAAGGCAGGACAATATATTTACGATACATTCACAATTGATTTTACCAATATCAATTATCCAGGAACAGCCGTTTACGGATTAAATTTGATTGGGAATGTTTTAGGAAGAGAGGATTTTAAAGCAAAGAGTAAAAAATTAGCTTCTGAAGTAAAAGTATATTTTACAGAAAATGAAGGATTATTATTTGGAGAATGTAAAAAGAGCTCAAGCAAGTTAAGCGAAAAAGGTTTACACGGTGTAGATTTAGGTTACAATGTAGAGGAAACTTTGAATAGTTTGGTGATGTATGCGATTAAAGAAAAGGATGAAGAATTATTACAAATCTTGACCAAATCTTTAAACAGTCATTTAGAATTTATGTTACCTGATGGAGCTTGGGATAACAGTTGGGGTAACAGAATGTACAAATGGAGTTATTGGGGAAGTAGAACCTGTGATGGAAGTCAACCCGCATTTGGAATGATGGCGAATATCAATCCAGCATTTGGTACAGCAGCTGTAAAAAACACGGAATTATTACAACGTTGTACAGCTGACGGATTAATTCATGGAGGTCCTGGTTTTATTGAAGCTGGTATTCCACCTTGTGTGCATCACACATTTACACACGCAAAACCTTTAGCGGCTTTATTAGATCATTGGGATCATTTACCAGAGATTAATTCAAATGCTAATTTACCAAGAACCACTGCAGATGGCGTAAAGCATTTTAAAGATTTAGACGTGTTTCTTTTTGCAAGAGGAGATTGGAGAGGAACTGTAAGTGCTTACGATGCAGAATACCATTATAAATACGATTTTCGACAAGCTTCAGGTGGTGCTTTAGGAGTTTTATATCATAATAAAGTTGGTTTATTATGCGCAGCAAGTATGGCAGAATATCATCTGGTTGAAAAAAATAATCAACAAGTACAACCAGGAAAAGATATTTGTTTAACACCAAGAGTTGAGGTCTTTAAAGATGATGTTTGGTATACCAATTTATACGACTTACCAGCTACAGTTGCTTCTAAAGATGAAAATGGAATTATTGAGTTAATTGCAGATACAAAATTAAAAAATGTAAAAAGAGAAGAAGTTTCAGGAACTGCTTCTGCATTTGATATTGCATATAATTGTTTTGCTGACAAAACTGAAATTAAAGTAAGTACAAAACAAGATATTAAAGCACAAACTGCTTTTGTGTTGCCAATTGTATCTCCTTCAAGTGAAGTGGTAACTAACGTTAGCGAAAACGAAATTACAATTCAAAAACCAGAAGGATTGGTTACTATCAAAGCAAATGTTCCAATTAAAACCAAGGAAATTTCAGGCAACAGAACCTTTAATATGGTACCTGGAGTTGAAGCTTTACCTTTAGAAGTTTATTTTGAAGAGGATAATAAAACTATAAGTATTTCAATTAGTGTAAGTTAAAATATTGGCAAAATTTGATGTGTAACCTTAAATCAAGATATGAATCAAAAAAAACTTTTAATAGTAGTCATCTTTTTCATAAGTATCTCAATTTTTGGTCAAAATGGAGAAGTTTATGAGAATCAAACGATTAAAAGTGAGGTTTTAAAAAGATATGTTAAATACAATATATATTTACCTCCCAATTATGATACTATAAAAGCATACCCAACAATCTATTTTTTACATGGATTTGGTGGAAATAATAATAGTCCTCGAATCAAAGGTATCATCAAACAAATTGATTCTTTAATAATAAAAGGTAGTTTCCCAGAAACAATTATAATTATTCCTAATGCAAGAAAATCTTGGTATATTGATGACTATGCAGGTAAAGAGAAATACGCAACAATGTTTATTTCCGAATTTATTCCTGAAATGAAAAAACGATATGCATTGACAAAATCTATACAAAAAACTGTTGTTATGGGATTGTCTATGGGAGGATTTGGAGCATTACGATTTACTATGTTAAACCCAGAAGAGTTTGGAATTTGCGTAAGTTTTATGGGAGCAATAAGTACCAAAAAACAAATGGTTGAAGATTTAGAGAAATATTATCAACGCTTTCATGCACATTTGTATGGAGAAAACCTGACCCCAAAAGAAAGAATTAATAAAGTTTATCTTAATAACAACGCTCTTTATATCGCTGAAAAGGTAGATATTGAAATTCTGAAAAGTAAAAAGTGGTATATCCAAACTTGCGATGACGATTTCCACTCACTTCCTAATGCCAAATTACACATATTATTTCATCAAAAGAATATTGAACATGAATTTAGGGTTACAAATGGGAAACATAATAAAATCTGTGTTGATAATTCAATTCCAGATGCATTAGAGTTTATAAAAAGCAATTTTTTAGAATAAAAAAATGTCGAATAATTAAAAAAATGGCTAAAATAAATTGCTGCTATTTCCTTCGGAAAAATATTAAGGCACAAAGTTGTTTAATTTTTACTTTCTTTTAGTGTAAATAGATAGAAACCAATCTTGTGCAAGAAATTTTTAAAATGCAATATCATTATTCCATTTTACAATTTCATTATTATACATCGCATCTAAAGCCATTTGAACACAAACAGCAGTTTTAGCCCCAGAACTAATATCAGATAAAGGTGTTTTATTATTGATTATTGCATTTTTAAAATCTAATAATGCTTGTTTGCTTGGATCTAAGTGTTCAATATTAATATTATAACCTTTGTCTTTATCCCATTGAGCAGTAGCACCACTAACCCCATCTACTTCTCCCATTATTTTGTTTTTCTTTCCTTCAGGATAAAACCAAGCATCTTTATAGTCGATAATAATAGTTCCTTTATCTCCTAAAACTTTTATTTGATACCCATCTTTAGCATTGCTAGTCAAACAAGAAAATTTTGCTTTTACTCCTTTAGGATAGGTATAGGTTAAATGGACATTATCATAAGTTTCTCTGCCATCTTTCCAGTAATCAATGCCTCCTACACCCATAACTTGTATTGGATTTTCTCCTAAAACCCAGTTTACAAAATCAATTTGATGAGAACATAATTCTGCTATTAAACCACCCGAAAATTCTCTGTACATTCGCCAATTAATTGCTTTTTCAAGACTTGGATTTGGTACTTTTCTTCGCCAATTTCCATGTCTGTTCCACTGACATTCAAAAGCAGTTATATTTCCTACTTTTCCTTGACGAATTAAATCGACAACATATGTATACAATCTAGAACTGTGGTATTGATGTCCTGTTTGAAAAATAGTATTTGATGCTTTTGTTTTATTTACTAACTGCTGAATACCTTCATATCCTTTTGCCAAAGTTTTTTCACAATACACGTGTTTACCAGCATCTAATGCATCAATAGCAATTTTAGAATGTGTGTTAAAAGGAGTTGCAATAATTACAGCATCTATATCTTTATTGTCTAAAAGTGTTTTGTAATATTGATATCCTTTTGTTTTAGTATTTGATTTTGCAATACCATTTTGCAATCGAAAAGGAATAACATCTGAAGCAGCAATAACATTAATACCTTCAATTTTATTAATGATTGATGTTAAACCTGTACCTCTTTGACCAGTTCCAATAACTCCAAGATTAATAATGTTATTTGGGCTAAAATTCAGTTTTGATATATTGCCAAATACAGAGTTCGCAGTTAAAATTCCTGCTGATGCAATTCCTGCTTTTTTTAAAAAGTTACGTCTTTTCAAATTTTACAATTTAGGTTCCCAACCAGGTTCATAAGTTCTAGACCAAAGTTTCATAGCGTCTCTGTCAAATATTTTACCGGAATTTTCATCAACATTAAAACCTTTGTTGATTCTGTATGAAATATTAGCATAATGTGTTAACATTTGAGATACTGCTCCAACTTCTATAGAAGATGTTAATTTTTCTTTTCCTCTAATGGCATCGAAAAAATTAGTGACATGTCTTGTGGTTAAATTACCTCCACCACCTAAAGCAAGTCCACCTTCTTTTCTTCTAGATTTATTCTCTTTAATTAATTTTCCTTTTAAGTCGTACAATTCATAACCACCTCTATCTACAAATACCAATCCTTTAGAACCATAAATGATAGTTCCTCTTCCTCGTCCGTATTTTTGGTATGCATTTCTACTATCTCCATCCCATTGAATGATTCTGTTATCTGCAAATTTAAAAGTAGCTTCCATTTGGTCATACATTTCCCATCCATCACTTTTAAATTGTCTTTTTCCTGCAATAACATCTACATATTCTGGATACTTTACATCTAATGCCCAACGTGCAATATCTAACTCGTGTGTTGCATTGTTTCCCATTTCTGCAGTACCAAAGTCCCATCCATACCAATGCCAATTGTAGTTCCAAGTATCATGCATATACTCTTTTCTTGGTGCTGGACCTTGAAACAGATCCCAATTTAATCCTTTTGGTGGAGCAGCTTTTACTGGCACAGGAACTTTTCCTCTACGATTTGTATAAAATGCTACAGCTTTATAAACTTCTCCAATAATACCATTATGAATTTCTGCAATAATCTCTTGACTTTGTAAAGAAGATCTTTGCTGATTACCCATTTGTACAATTTTGTTGTACTTTTTTTGAGCAGCAACTACCAACTCATTTTCATGAGGATTATGACTACAAGGTTTTTCTAAATATACGTGTTTACCTGCTTGCATTGCCATAATTGCTCCTGGTGTATGCCAATGATCTGGAGTTGCCATAAAAATGGCATCTATATTTTTATCATTGATAATATTTCTGATATCTTCTTCAGATTTAATCTTATAATCTATCTTTTTGCCAACTTTTTCTTGTGCTTTTTCTAATTGACTTGGCATGACATCGCATAAATATTTTAAGCGAACATTATTTTCTTTAGCAGCGATGCCATCTATAAAACCACCATATCTTCTTCCTAATCCCTGAATAGCTAAGTTTATTCGATCATTAGCTCCAATAATATTATTGTAGCTTTTTGCAGACATCGCATTTGCAGTTCCTACTAAACCAATTCCTGCAGCTGCTGTAGCTGTTTTTTTTATAAAATTTCTTCTAGAAGTGTTCATTATTTTTTCTTTTTAGTTTTAGGAACTCTAATTTTAATATTTCTGAAAGAGACTTTATCTCCATGATCTTGTAATAAAATCTGACCTTTTTCTAAAAGTCCAAAATTTGGCCATTTTGCATATTTACTTCCAGAAACCAGTTTTAAAAATACCTCGCTTCCACGATCATATTCCAAAACTTTAACATCATTCACCCAATGTTCTACGTGATTGTCTATGGATTTTATATAAGCATTATTCCATTTCCCAATTGGTTTTAAAGGTTTTATTGGATCTGCTTTAATTAAATCATACAAAGAACAAACTGTTCTGCTTCCTTCATAAGAACCTCTTTTTGCATCTACATGTAATATATCATCTAATATTTGATATTCTAAACCAATAGAAGAACCTGGGCCTTTATTAAGTTCAGTGTCAACATAATACTTAATTCCACTATTTGCACCATCTGTTAGTTTAAAATCTACCTGTAATTCAAAATTACTGTATTCTTTTGTGGTTACGATATCTCCACCTGCAGTTGATTCTGCACCACCAGTTTCAGCGACAATTAATTCTCCATTTTCAATAGACCAACCTTTATCAGGAAATTCAGTTAATTTAGCACCTCTCCAACCTTTAGTTGTTTTTCCATCCCAAAGCATTTTCCAACCAGACCTTTTCTCTTGAAATGTTAGCTTATTTTTTGTAATAATTGGTTTTAATGGCGATTTTTGAGAGTATTTAGCAAGGTCAGTGGTTAAAATTTTTACATTTTTCCACATCGTTTGTTTTCCTAATTTATCTTTATTTTTTCCAATACTATGAACTTGAAGTCCAATAAAACCAGCAGCAGTTTTATCATCTATTAAATGAGCTGCAGGCACTCCATTTACCCAGGTTTTAATCGTGTCTGCAATCGCTTCTATTCTATAGTGATTCCATTCATTTTGTTTGAAAGCTTTTTGAGCTGCAACATTGTCTTTTAAAGGATTTAACCAAAGTCTTCTTTTTTCGTCATAAATACCTCCACTCCAAGCACGTTTTGAAGGATCTATCTCAACCTGATACCCATGTACCATTCCATCTCTATAATATGGCAGTGAATTACTACGAATTTGAATTCCAGAATTCATCACAGAATCTACTTTAAAATCAATTTCTAAAATGAAATCCATATATGATTTATCTGAACATAAAAAAGTATTTGGAGTATTTGGTTCTGTTGTGCCAATAATAGTACCATTTTCATTTTTATATGAGGCATTTCCTCCTTTAATATTCCAACCTTCAAGCGAATCGTTTGTAAAAAGATTTTCCCAAGGAGTTTCATTTTGATTGCATCCAGAAAAGCAAAATGCAATTAAAACCATAAATAATAAATTATAAAATTTCATAAAGTTAAGTTGAGTGTTTTTTAATAATTGAATCTTTACTTTCAAATTTATTTAATTGATCTCAATTTGACAACCTGCTGTGTCCTGCAGGAAAATGTTTGAGACTAAATATATTTCATTAAATATAAACTTATTTATTTTGCAGAAACCAATTTGAATCATAACAATGCAGGATGGTTATGTATGACCTTTGAAATATATTTATAAAATCCTTATAAACGGAATAGTTAGCGGTAATTTTCATAAAAATAAAAGTTCTCAAAAACCACAATCAAAAAACACCTGTGCTATTGATTTTTAACAATCAACTCATTTTTTTTGATTAAAAATAGAATTAATACATATTTTCAAAGTATAGATTACAGATGGTATTATTAGATAAAAATGTAAAATGAAATTTAGATTCCTTTCTTTGATATTGTTCTTTACAATGTCACAATTAATCGTATTTGGTCAATCTTCAACATCAAAAATTAATTGGGAGAATGCAGATTGGATAGGCTATACAAAAGACAATCGTTTAGAAAAGTGGTCCACAAGAGATTTTGTTAGAAATCAACCACCAATGGATATCAATACTTGGCAACCAACCGAAAAAGAATTGAAAGCGGTACAACGCAAAGCGCACCCATCAATATTACTAAGAAAATCATTCTCTGTTGCAAAAGAAATTTTATCTGCGGAAATTGCGATTTGTGGTTTAGGA
>Ga0233438_10001551_pt1 | contig 24890 bp, 11 predicted proteins | sample SI_123_September_FD_182720 | JGI IMG/M metagenome (GOLD analysis project Ga0233438, IMG submission 182720) | Seawater microbial communities from Saanich Inlet, British Columbia, Canada - SI_123_September2016_10_MG | ecosystem: Environmental > Aquatic > Marine > Inlet | place: Canada: British...
TGCCTTTACGACAACAATGAAGCTGAACTTTTAAAGCTCGTAGAAAACACGAAACGAAGTAATGAGGATTTTGTTGATTTTATAATCTTAGTGATAAGAGAGTTGTTTTACAGAAAGAGGTATACATTAATCAATGCAATTTTTAATTTAAAAGAATTACATTATACTAAATTTAGTTATTCAGAACTACTATGTATAGGAAACTCTATCGGACTAATTCTTCGAGAAGAAAATCGAGTTGACAAAATTCTGACTAAAAACATAAATTTTATAAATTGTATATATTTGACTTTTGTCGATTATTCAAGTTTGAACTCCTATTATGGAAAATGGTCAATCTCTTTGAAAAAATCAAAAATATCTAAAGAAATTAGAGTGTTTAATAATGCAGTGTTGCAGTTTAAAAACTTCTTAAATAATAAGGAAATAAAAAAACTGGACGAGGATTTAATTTACAATCAAGATATACACCCTATTTTATGCAGTCGTTTACTAGCATTGAAGTTTTTATCTAAAAATAAGTTTGATGCTATAAAAATTCTATCTAAATACCAGAAAGTTCATTCGAAAATGAAAAATTCAACTGATTACTCCTATGAATTATATACCACAGTAATACTGACAAAAAACAAAAAAGCTATGAAGTTTTTAATTCAAGTATTAGATTCAAAAATTGATTTTTTATATCAAACGCACCACTTGAACTCATTTTACTTGATGAGTGCATTTTATTATAAATTAACTAACAACAAAGTTGAAGCAGTCAAAATATTTAAACAGTTTAGTTTGAGTGAATGTCGTTTTAGTTATGAGGAATTTATTAAACTTCTATACTTCATTTATAAGTACGATAACTCCAAATTACCTTCAGAAAAAAATCAAATAATAATGCGCTACAAAGAGTTAAGAGATAAATTAAACTATCCATATTTCTCAGAAGATTTATTACTTAAGTATTTCGATTAAATCCTCCCCAAAACAGTTCGACTTTACTCCCTTTGCCTCCAAATATTATTTTTAAAAATAATTTATTATTCTCGGAAAAAATTGTTTTGGCACTAGGAACTAAACCGGGTTTTAATGTTCTACAGAAATTATTTTCTTTAAAAGAATATTTTCACTAGATGTTCCTATTTGAATTTCAAAATCTCCAGGTTCAACCACATAACTTTGTTTTAAAGCATCAAAATAACTAAGATCTTTAGTTATATTTAATTCAAATTGTACTATTTTTTTTTCTCCACTGTCTGTAGAAATACGTTTAAATCCTTTAAGTTGCTTAAGTGGTTGCCATGTGGTCGATTCGATATCTTTGATATATAATTGAACGACTTCTTCGCCATCCAGATCTCCGATGTTTTTAATATTCGCTGTAACAAATACTTGATCTGAATCTTTAAAGATTGTTTTATTTGTTTTTAAATCAGAATATTCAAACTTAGTGTAACTCAAGCCATGTCCAAATGGATACAAAGCATCTCCATTATAGTACCTATAAGTGAATCCTTTGCCAGCACGCATATTGTAATCATCAAAATTAGCTAATTCATCAGTTGAGGAATAAAAAGTGACAGGTAACCTTCCAGCTGGATTATAATTACCAAATAAAACATCTGCCACAGCATCACCACCACGTTGACCAGGGTACCATGCAGCTAGAATAGCATCAAGGTTTTGTTCCAAACCATTAAATGAAATAGCACTCCCTGAAAGTATAACAAACACAACTGGGGTGCCAGTTTTACTCATAGCTTTTAGAGCATTTAGCTGAATTTCAGGAAGTTCAATTTTTGTTCGGTCACCTCCAAAGAAGCCGTCAACTTCGTTTTTTGAAGTCATCTCATTACTTTCTTCTCCCTCCCATGTCGCATCTAATCCACCTACAAATATTGCGAGGTCAGCAGTTTCCACTTCTTTTAACACTTTTTTAGAGAGTACTAACGAGTCTTTATTTTGGCTTGTAACTAAACTAATTCCTTTGTGATATACCACCTCAATTTCAGATCCAGCTTTAGCTTTTATTCCTTCAACAATAGTAACAGGATTGGATGGTGTTCCGTAGTAATTTCCCTTTAAAGCCTTGATATTATCTGCATTTGGTCCAATCACAGCTATTTTATTAAAATTACTTTTGTTTAACGGAAGGATGTCGTTATTTTTCAATAGTGTCATCGATTTTTGAGCCATCTTTAAAGCTAAGTCATCATGTGTAGTAGAATTATTTATTTCAAATGGAATTTGAGCATATTTAACTTTTTCTGGTGGATCAAACATACCTAGTTTCATTCTTGCCAACATTAGACGATAAACAGAGAGATCTATTTCTTTCACTCCAATTAACCCTTTGTTTACGGCTATTTTTAAAGCGCTTTGATACACACTACCACAATTAAGATCGGAACCTCTTCGAATACCTAATGCTGCTGCCTGTTCTTGTGTGTTGACAATTTTATGAGTATTATATATATCGCTTATTGCGCCACAATCAGAAACTACATAACCTTCAAAACCCCATTTGTTTCTAAGTATATCATTTAGAAGCATCCAACTTGCACTTGCAGATTCTCCGTCAACACGATTGTAAGCACCCATTACGGAGTAGACTTTTGCGTCTTCTACTAATTCCTTAAAAGCTGGTAAATACGTTTCCCATAAATCCCGTTTTGAAGGTAATACATTGAAAATATGCCTGTAAGGCTCAGGTCCATTATGTACTGCAAAATGCTTGGCCGTAGCTACTAGCTTTAAATATTTGGGATCATTACCTTGTAAACCTTTCACGAATTGCATACCCATTTGGCCTGTTAGGTAAGGATCCTCTCCGTAGGTTTCCTGTCCTCTTCCCCAACGAGGGTCTCTAAAAATATTTACATTTGGCGACCAAAATGTAAGTCCTGTATATATATTATAGTTGTTGTTCCGTTGTGCTTCATGATGTTTTGCTCTAGCTTCATCACTTATAATATTGGCTACATCTCTCATAGCTGTTGTATCAAAAGATGCTGCCATTCCTATTGCTTGAGGAAAAACAGTTGCAACACCAGCACGAGCAACTCCGTGTAAGCATTCATTCCACCAATGGTACTTTTTTATATTTAAACGCGGTATAGCTGGTGCATCTGCACCTAATTGAGATATTTTCTCATCTAAAGTCATTTTTGAAACTAAGTCAAATGCTCTAGTTTCAAAATCTAAAGATAGGTCAGAATACTTATCAATATCAGTGTTTTGAGCATGGTTGTATTCAATATTCACCAAAATGAAAAAAAATAATAATACTGATTTTAATTTCATATTATTTAGTTTTTGAATTTAGAATATAATCAAAAATGGGATGAAATAATGCTTTTACTCTAATTAATTGAATTAAAAATTATGTGTTTAAGGAATGAACTATCTTTATTTTAAGATTATTCCACAAACCAAAAATAAAAATATGAAAAAACAATTTTATTCTGTACTATTATTATCAAAAATATTTTATTGATAAGAAATATTTAGTTAATTTAGATGACCACATTCAATAAAAATTTGATGATTATTTTTATTAGATATTATTTTATAATTCTATTTTTTTTACCGCTCGTAGTAAATTCTCAAGGAATACGCTTTAATTCCAGTGAAAGTTCTATCGCTCAAAGAACTTCCTACAACCTGTTTAAACACAATGAACAAAAATTTATTGAAAGTTTTAGTCTTGATTTTAAATTATCTATCATAGATCCCAAAATATTCGGATACGTCCTAAATATTAGAGATAAAAATAGTTCTATCTCGTATTCGCTAGTATACATAGACAATGTAAATAATAGTGGGATACTTAAACTGAACCTAGATGGTGTTAAAAAAATACTATCTGTTCCACTTGAGAACAAATTACTCGGATCAAGAAAATGGATAAATGTAGCTTTAAAATTTAATTCAATATCAAAGAAAATTACACTTAGTATCAATGATGAGATATTCTCATCAACTGAAAATGAATTTAATAACACTATTGTTCCTGAAATTTTCTTTGGAAAACACGGAAGTATAATAGATGTTCCATCAATGGCTATAAAAGATCTTGAAATTACTAACAAAAACAATAACTATAATTTTAATTTCAACGAAATTAGTGGCAATAATGTTTATGATTCAAAAGGAATCCTTTATGGAAGAGTTGATCATCCCAATTGGTTAATCAGAGAATCTTATAATTGGAAATTAATAAACAGTAAAACGTTCAACAAAGTCACATCTGTAACTTTTGACGAAAAAAACAATCGATTTATTTTTCAAAATTCAGACTCACTTGGCTTTTATAATTTTATAAACCACAAAACTATTTTTAATACTTACAAAAATAGTTTACCAGTTTCAATGCGACTTGGAACAAGTTTCTTAGATACTGTAAAAAACAAGTTATACGTTTATGAATTATCTGACATAATAAATGGGAGTTCGACAATAGCATCAATTAATTTAGAATCTGCAGATTATTGGAATGAAAATAGTTCAATAAAACTAACTCAACAGAGGCATCATCACAATGGTTTCTTTGATCCGGATTCATATAGTTATATAGTTTTTGGTGGTTACGGAAACAAAAAATACACAAATAATTTCAATACATATGATATAAAAAATAACATCTGGGAGTCTACTACATTTACTGGAGATATCATCTCACCTAGATTTTTTTCAGGGATGACCCAACTTGATGAAGAAAATCTATTGTTGTTTGGAGGGTTAGGTAATAAAACTGGAGACCAAAGCATAGGAAAAACGTATCATTATGATTGTTATAAAATAAATTTAAAAACAAAAGAAATAAATAAGCTATGGGATAATTTTCAAGAAAATAAGAAAATGGTTTCATCCAGAAGTTTAGTTCTAAGTAAAGATTCAAATGCTTTTTATAATCTTAGTTATTCAGAGTTTATCCCTTCAACTTATTTACAGTTACATGAATACTCTCTAAAAGATGGCAGTTTTAAAATATTAGGAGATTCAATTCCCATGATTTCTGAAAAGATTCGGACCAATGCAAATCTATACTTCAATACATCTACAAATCAATTTCTGTGTACAACCCAAGAATTTCAGGAAAATGGATCAAGCAAAATTAATATTTATACTTTGAATGGAGATCCTGTTTCTAAAGAAAACATATACCCTGAAATAAATATAGGTTTTAGCAACAAAATTGTTTATTTGATATTACTAATATTTGTTTTACTTGTAATTTATTACATTAAAAATTTTTTTAGTAAAAGGAAGAAGAAAAAAGAAAAGTTTCGACTTCAAATTCAAAAAATATTAAAACCTTATAACAAGACAGAGGCAATTGAAATAAGAGCTAATTCTACTTTTCTGTTTGGAATTTTCAGAATTTATGACAGAAATAAAAAGGATATTTCGTATTTATTCAGTCCAAAAATTAGACAGCTTTTTTTATTGTTGCTTTTTAGTAGCAATCAAAAAGGCGCAAATGGACTTACATCTGAAAAAATTCATTCAGCAATCTGGCCTGACTTTACCCAAAAAAAAGCTAAAAATTTAAAAAACGTATGTATTAGTCAATTAAGAAATATTTTAAATGATATAGATGGACTGAAACTTACTTACTCCAGAGGAAAGTATTTCCTGGAATTAGAAGATAAATTTTATTGTGATTATTTTAAATTTCTAGTTATACTGGAGTCATTAACTGATGATCAAATTGATTACAATTCTTTGAATGAAATCACAAACTTAATTAGTCCTGGAAAGTTTTTACAATCCGAAAACAATGAATGTTTTGATATTGTAAAGAAAGATTTTGAACATGAAATACTAAAAATAATTCCATTCCAGATCAAAAGAATGTATCTCAACAAAAATTATAGCCAAATAATTCTGTTAACAAATATTTTATTTAACATAGACCCTCTCAATGAAACCGCATTTTATTACAGAATTAACACCCTTCATAATATGGATTTAACTTCAAAAGCAAAAAAACAGTTCAATGACTATATTTTAAGGTATAATAAAATAATGGGGGATAACTATCCAAGAACTTACAAAGACGTTATTAAGGAAATTCCAACTGATTTTATGTAGGTCATCTATAAAAAACCATGTCCTGACAAATAGAAAATTAATTAATTTATTTTAATGCTAATCCTTTTAAGGATATTATCTGAAGCGGTTCCTACGTATATTGTATAATCTCCATTTTCTAAATTCCAATCAGAAATAGATTCATCATAAAAATTTAACTCAGTTACATTTAAAGTAATTGTTTCAGTCTTTTGATTTCCAGCATCTAAGTAAGTTTTTTTAAAGCCCTTAAGTTCTTTCACAGCTCTTACTACTTTTGAGTTTGTTTTCCCAATATACACCTGAACAACTTCAGCACCTCCCCTAGTCCCTGTGTTTTTTAAGTTATATGAGAGCTTTATATTATCCTTTGGTGTATACGTTTTTTTATCCGCCTTGATATCTTTGATTACAAAAGATGTGTAAGACAGCCCATGCCCAAAAGAAAACAAAGGCTTAATATTTTTGGTCTCATACCACCTATACCCTACCAAAATATCATCCAAGTAGTGCTGGTTTTCTCCGTCACCGGGGTAGGATAATTCTCCAAAAAAATGAGCTGAGTTATCCGTTAATTTAAAAGGAAACGAAAATGGGAGTTTTCCAGATGGATTGAAATCACCACTGATAATTCCGGCGATGGCATTTCCAGATTCACTACCTAAGTACCATGATTGAAGAACAGACTTAACGTCAGATATCCATGGCATACTTACAGCGTTTCCACTCACTAATATAACTCCTATGTTTGGATTTACTTTTTGCAACTCATTAATTAAATAATCCTGATCATAAGGGAGCTTTAATTCTTCGCGATCAGTAGCTTCACAATCTTGACCTCTATTTTTGTTTAGACCACCAATGAAAATTACTACATCAGCTTTTGATGCTGTTTCTAGGGCGTTCCTAACAAGCAAGTCATAACTTTCATCGATATGTTCTGAGGTGTAACCAAGAGAAAAAACCACAGAGGAGTTCTTAAAACGTCTTTTAATACCCTCAAGGGGTGAGATTTCATAATTTACTTTTAACTCCGATGACCCCCCACCAATTGTCATAGATTTTATTGCATTTTCGCCAATTACAGCAATCTTTAATTTACTAAGTGGATTTATAGGAAAGAAATCATCCTTATTCTTCAAAAGAACAAGCCCCTCTGTTGCCACTTGAAATGCCACCTGTTTGTGTTCTAAATTATTTATTTTTCCCAATGGACGATTTGAATTTAAAGTAGTACGCATAATCAAACGAATAATTCTTCGAACTTTATCATTCAAAATACGTTCATCAATTACTCCACTTTTCACTAATTCTAAAAATGCTGTTCCGAGAAAGTTATTATCATACGCATATCTTTTAGATGTCTTATTATCTATTGGGGATCCCATTTCAATATCGAGACCATTTAGAGCAGCTTCTTTGGTACTATGAGTACCACCCCAATCAGAAATCACGACCCCATCAAAATTCCAGTCTTTCTTTAATACATTATTTAAAAGATGAGCATTATGACTACAATACTGCCCTCTGAATTTATTATATGCACCCATTATGGCCCAAATCTCACCTTGCTTTACTGCAGCCTTAAAAGCAGGCAAGTATATCTCATGTAATGCTCGATCACTAACCTCAACATTAATATGGTCTCTCCATAATTCTTGATTGTTTAATGCAAAGTGTTTAACGCAAGCTGCGACTCCATTCATCTGTACGCCTTTGATGTAAGGAACAACCATTTTGGAAGCTAAAAAAGGGTCTTCACCCATGTATTCAAAATTTCTTCCATTGAGGGGGGTCCTATATATATTAACCCCAGGACCTAACAAAATATCTTTTTTCCTGTAACGTGCTTCTTCTCCAATGCTAAACCCATATTGTTTTGACAAAGATGGATTAAAGGTTGCTGCAAGACAGGTTAAAGCAGGGAAGCCTGTAATATAATCATTTGTCCAGCCAGAGTAACCCCAATCAGACCAGTTAATTTCTGCTCTAATTCCATGAGGACCATCTGTCATCCAAAGCTCTGGAATCCCTAACCTTGGAACTCCTGGCGAGCTAAATTTAGATTGTGCATGACACATTGAAACCTTTTCTTCAAGACTAAGTAAGCTGATGATGCTATCTATTTTTAATTCATTTATTTCTGACTCATATTGATCTGACTCAAACAAACTATTAAGTGTTTGTTGTGGGTGTATTTTTGTTGGGTAAATACACAAAAAAAGAACACTAAGAACACTTAAAAAACGAATATAGATTGGCTTTAGTAATAACATATTTTGTTCAGGTATTAACAAAGAGACAGAGAGCACTTTAACTTTAAATATACAAATAAATGATTTATCAATTGAATCGTATTTTGGATATATGATATTTTTAAAACGTTATGGCAAAAAAGAGTATTTATGTGATTTAAAATTTTTTATATAAGATTATTTAATCGGCACTTTTGTCATGACTCATTGAGTAGGGTATTGAAGATTGCTCAACACCTAAATTAATATTAGGCTCAGAGCTCATTTCTATCGAAAAAATAGAACCGCTCATAATATCTTCATAAGTAATATAATTTTTATCATACGATAAGTTATTATTGTAAATTGCATTGATATATATATTTTCTTTAGAATTGTTTGAGGCTTTTACTTCAAATGTATTCCCGTTCTGAAGATGTAACTTTATATTTCTAAACAATGGGCTGCCAATTGCATATTGTCCTGTACCTGGTGTAACTGGATAGAATCCCATTGCAGAAAACACGTACCAAGCAGAGGTTTGACCATTATCTTCGTCTCCGCACAAGCCGTCTGGAGCAGATGAATATAACTTATTCATGATTTCTCTAGCGTGCATTTGGGTTTTCCATGGCTCTTCGAGCCAATTATATAAATAGATAGCATGCTGAATTGGTTGATTTCCATGAGCATATTGTCCCATATCACCAACTAACATTTCAGTAATTTCATGAATTTGCTGTCCGTAATAGGAATCATTAAATGTTGGTGATGCAGTAAAAACCTCGTCCAAACGATCGCGCATTTTTTTAATCCCACCAAAAGAGTTTGCTAGTCCAATTGGATCATGAAAAACGCACCATGTCCAATGCCAAGATGACCCCTCAGTAAAAGCATCGCCCCATTTATCTGGTGTGAATGTTTTAGCCCAACTTCCATCTTTATTTTTACCACGCATAAATCCGATCTCTTTATCAAACAAATTCGTATAATTATAGCTTCTTTTTCTAAATAAATCAACCTCCTTTTGAGGCTTTCCTAGAGCTGCTCCTAGTTCTGCTATACTCCAATCTGCATAGGCGTACTCTAAAGTTCTGGCGGCATTTTCGTTGATTCCTACGTCATAGGGAACATAACCTAAATCATTATAATATTCAGCACCATATCTACCAACAGAACGTATTGGACCTACACTATTAGTGTTTTTTATAATGGCTTCATAAAGAGTTTCAATATCATAGCCGCGTATTCCTCTTAAATATGCATCAGCTATATTAATGGCAGAGTTAGACCCTACCATACAATCTCTGTGTCCGGGACTTGCCCATTCTGGCAACCAGCCACTTTCCTTGTAAGTATTAACTAGGCCTTGCATCAATTGACTCGTGAAATCTGGATACATTATAGTAAAAAATGGAAACACAGCTCTAAAAGTATCCCAAAAACCGTTATCTGTAAACATATATCCGCTAATCACCTCTCCATTGTATGGACTATAATGAATTATTTCATTGAAGGCGTTTATTTCATAAAATTTTCTTGGAAAAAGTAAAACTCTGTAAAGTGCAGTATAAAATGTCCGATATTGATCTAGACTCCCCCCTTCAATTTCAATTCTACTCAATTCTGTATTCCAAAGATTTGCAGCTTTGGTTTTGGTTTGTTCGAAAGTATCCGAACCAATTTCTCTTTCTAAATTCAATTCTGCTTGCTCTAAACTTATAAAAGAAGATGCCACTCTAGCTGTTATTTTTTCATCGTTTTCTGTTTTAAAACTTAAAACTGCACCGACATGATAGCCCTCAGCACTCAGTGCCTTACTTAAGCTATTCGTATTGACTTTTAATGATTTACTCGTTTCCCATGTTTGTGAATTTTCAAAATCTTTATCAAAATAAATTACAAAATAATTATGGAAATTATCAGGAACTCCTCCGGAGTTATTACGACAATACCCTACTACTTTTCTATCTTTGGGAAACACTCTAACCATTGAACCTTTGAAAAAGCCATCAATTAATATATGAGCATTAGATGTTTTTGGAAAAGTAAACTGAAACTGTGCACCCCGTTCTGTAGGAGTGATTTCGGTTGTGACGTCATAGTCAGCTAAATACACTTTATAATAATGCGGTTTACTTATTTCTGTTTTGTGTGAAAACCATGAAGAACGGTCATCTTCATTAATTTTAAGTTTTCCTGTTTCTGGAAACAAAGAAAAAGCAGCATAATCATTAATCCAAGGGCTGGGTTGGTGTGTTTGCTTGAAGCCTCTAATTTTATTTGCATCATATGTATAACCCCATCCATCGCCCATTTTCCCAGTTTGAGGAGTCCAAAAATTCATTCCCCATGGAGTTGCAATCGCAGGATAGGTATTTCCGTTAGAAAGTTCAAATGCAGAATCAGATCCCACTAAAGGGTTTACAAAATCTACTAAGTTGGTGGTGCTTTTTAAATCAACTTGTGCATTCACTACCTGAAGTATGAACATAAAAATACATATTAAAATTTGAACTATTTTCATTTGATTTATTTCAGAGTTTAAAAAAATAAGATTAATGAATAATTAAACTTAGTCGAAGCTTGGAGGTTTTGAGTTTTTACCCCATGTTTTGTTTGGAGTTTTTGAAGTCTTATAGTCTAAAATCCCTCCATTTCTAATAAGATCCCAATCAACCCAAGTAGATTTATAGTTTTTTCCGTTAACTTTTATTGAACTGATATAATTGTTATTAGTTGAACCACCTGTGATAGTCAATTGTCCAAGAGGTAAATTAATTGTTACTTTTTCAAATTGAGGAGTGTTTATTGAAAACCCTGCCACTCCCGGAATCATTGGATAAAGTCCAATTGAAGCGAATACATACCAAGATCCCATAGATCCCAAATCATCATTTCCTGGTAATCCATTTGGTTCACTAGAATACATTTCATTAAATATTCTATGAACAACTTCGGTAGTTTTATATGCAGCATCTGTCCAATTATAAATCCACGGAGCTTGAAAGTTAGGTTCATTACCTGCGGCAAACCAGTCGTCATCATAGGATGCATCTAAACGCTTAAAGAATGAATCCAAACGATTTTCAGCTACATCAGATCCTCCGATTGTATTTATTAATGTTTCTAAATTGTACGGAACCATCCAAAAGTAATTTTTATAAGTTGCTTCTCGCCAGTCTTGGTCAATATCTTTCCACTTGTTGTTTGGGTATTTGGAATTTAACCATTTATTATTTGGATTGTAAATGTTTTTCCAATTTTGAGCTCTTTCTTTGAAATACAAGGCATCCTCTTCAAGGTTTAAAGCCAGAAGAGCAAATTGACCAATAGCAAAATCTGATGACGTATATTCTAACATCATTGAAGCAAAGGTGTGACCATCTCTTAAATATTCAGTCAAATAGGGGCGAATTTCTTTATCTTGAGAGTATAAAAGAGGAATAGTAGCCCCATTTTTCATGTGATAATATGCCTTTTTAAAATCAAAATTTGTGGCTCCAAAAACATACGAATTTGAAATTAGGATTGGTGTAGGATCGCCTTGCATAATCCCTGTTTCAATGTTTGCTAAAATCCAACGTCCAAACCCACCGCTTTGGTCTGCGAAATCAACTAAGGACTGCATCATATCACTACTCTGTTTAGGAAATAAAATGGCGAGTAATTGTGCTTGAGTACGATAAGTGTCCCATACACTAAAGGAACTATATTGAGCTTCTAGATTTGTTTTATGAACTTTAAAATCGGCTCCCATGTATTCACCGTTGACATCGCTAACAATATTAGGGTGGATTAAAGTATGGTATAGATTAGTGTAAAATTGTGTTTTTCGATCTTTGTTTGCTGATTCAACTATAATTTTAGAAAGATTAAAATCCCATGCAGCTTCAGTGGTTTGTTTGTAAGTTTTAAAATCCTCGTTAATTTTTTCATTTTCAAGGTTTTCTTTTGCATTTTCTATTGAAACATATGATATTGCTATTCTGTAATTTACATCACTTGAAGTTGTGGTGTCAAATGTAAAATAAGCTCCTGAGTTTTCTCCATGGGCTAGATTAACGTTCTCTGAAAATGAGTTTTTTTCCCATACCCCCTGAATTTTAGAATCTCTATCAAATTCAACTGCGAAAAAAATCTTGTAATTTGTTTGAGTACCGCAAAAATCCCCACCTTCGGCAAAGCCTTCACAACTAGAATCTGATGTGATCTTAACCATTGCATTTGTTAACTTAGTTGAACTAATCCCTGACCCTATTACAACTGTCCCAACATTTGTTGTATCATCAAATTTAAAATTTGCTACACCTGAGCGTTGAGTTGCTGTAAGATTTACTGTTGTTTTATCTGTCATTTGTAATGATAAAAAACCTGCATGTGATTCATTTATAGATTCATACTTTTCAAAACTTTCCATCTTGTTGGGTGAGTTTCTTAATGGTCCTGCAATGGGTAGTACTGGGAAATTCCCCATGTGAGGGCACCCCGCGCCACTTAATTGATTAACAACAAAACCTTTTTGAGGAGAAAAAAAACTTGGAGTGAATTGAACCATTCCGAATGGATACGTTGCTCCAACAAAATTATAACCACATTTCAAACCATTGCCTTGAGAGCCAATCTGCGTATTAACAACTTTGGATAGTTGTTGTGAGTTAGCAAACTGACCACTTAACAAGAACATAATAATGATATAAGAACAAGATATTATTCTTAGTTTTTGTAATTTTTTAAATTTGAGTTTAAAAAATAGGTTTTTGAAAGATTTGTTGTTAATCATTTAATAAATTAATTTTCTAATGAAAGTAAATATATTATCATCGTATTAAATTAGTAATTAAGCATCGATTAATATGAGATTAAAATATTTCTAAATGGATTAATTTAATTAAAAACAGATCTAAAAATATATTATGTACTCAATCATTAATTTCTACGATATGTTAGGTATTTTGAGATGAAAAATATTTTGATTCTAATAAACAATTGATTTAGGTCTATATTTTGGATCTTTACCAAAGTCTAAATTTGGTGTTGACCCCATAACAAACTTAAGTTCTCCTCCTTTAACCAAATCTTTGTGAGTTATATAAGAGTATTTGTATTCAGCACCATTAAGTGTTACTTTCTGTATGTATATATTTTCATCAGAGTTATTTTCGGCTATAATATTCATAGTTTTTCCATTACCTAAATTGATCTCAACTTGATCAAATATGGGGCTCCCAAAAACATAGGCACCATTTGAAGGATTTACAGGGTAAAATCCTATGGAAGAAAAAATGTACCAAGAAGACATTTGTCCGCAGTCTTCGTTACCACTTAAGCCATCTGGCTTATCTGAATATAAATTATCTGTTATGTATCTTACATTTTTAGGGATTTTATATTGTTGTCCTGCAAAAGCATACATATATGTAGTATGATGACTTGGCTCATTACCATGTGCATACTGCCCTATCATTCCAGTAATATCCATGGACGATCCTTCTTCTAAATCAGAAGAAATACTAAATAGCTGATCAAGCTTTTTTGTAAACCCTAAATCCCCTCCAAGTAATTCGATAAGACCTTCTGGATCCTGGGGCGTAAGCCACAAATATTGCCATGCATTACCCTCACAATAGTCATTTATCCTATGCTGAGCTGACTTGGGGTCAAATGGAGTTCGCCAACTACCATCAGCCATTTTACCTCTCATAAACTTAGTTTCATCATCAAAGTAATTTTTATAGGATTTGGAACGATCTAAAAAATATTTATAATCGTCTGGTTTCTTTAATTTGGCTGCAAGCTGTGCAATACCCCAATCAGCTATTGAATATTCCATAGTACTTGCTATGGATTCTGCCATATAATCTGATGGGATATATCCATATTTCATCAAGTCTTTTACTCCAGGTTCATGGTCTCCAGTAGCACTTTCCTTTACAGCTTCAAATACTTTTTCTAAATCAATACCATCAAAGCCTTTGAGGCAGGCATCGACAACAACAGGGATGGCGCTATAGCCTGGCATTGTATTTGTTTCATTTCCTCTTAAATGCCATACTGGTAGTTTTCCTTGCTGCTCAAATATTTTAATCATAGAATTTACCATATCACTAACTCTTTCTGGATGAGTTATCGTGTATAGGGGATGTGCAGCCCTATAAGTATCCCAGAGCGAAAATAATGTATAATTAATAAACGTGGTATCTTTGTATACTTTTCTATCTGAACCCCTATATTCTCCATTAAGATCTTGGAATATATTTGGAGCAATCATACTGTGATACATTGCGGTGTAAAAAACTCTTTTTTTCGATTTGTCTCTAGTTTTTATATGAATCTTTGATAGTTCTTTGTTCCATTTATGTTCTGCCTCATTCAATATTCTATTAAAATCCCAATCAGGAATTTCTGTCATTAAATTATCTAATCCATTACTTGAACTAACGGGTGAAACACCCATTTTTAAATAAATTACTTCATCTTTTTCAGTGTCAAACTCCAAAAACCCCTTAATGTTTACTCCTTTTTTTTCAGAAGCTTTGACTCTTTTACCATTGTTGTAAATAATGAAATCATTTACAGGCTTAGAAACTACAAATGAAAAAAATTCTCTTTGGTCTGACGCCCATCCTGAAGAAAATCGGTACCCTTCAAATAAAGTATCATTAACTTGTCTCAAATAGGTATCAGTTGCTCGGTCAGCACTCCCCTCTCCTAAATCAATTATAATCCTAGATTCTGAGGATTCTGGAAAAGTATATTTATGCAGCCCCGAACGTTCGGTCGCTGTTAATTCAACTTTAATATCATATCGATCTAACATGACTTGATAGTACCCAGGACTAGCAATTTCTTTATCTTTTGAATATAAAGAGGCATATCCGTCTAGATGTCTATCTTGACTACCAGCATTAATTTTTAATTCTCCAGTAACTGGCATTACTGTGAGTTCACCTAGGTCTGACATTCCTGTTCCGCTGACATTTAAATGGCAAAACCCTTTAACAATACTGTCAGAATGATGATAAGAAGATGACCAATCCCATCCTTTGTTAAAATTTGTTGGCCCTACTTGTACGCCGCCAAATGGCACATTAGCACCAACAAATACATGACCATGACCCCCTGAGCCAATAAATGGATCAACATATTTTATGTAATTATTATGTTTGATAAATCCAAAACTCAAACTTATTAGTATGAAAGTTGTGACGAAAAATAAATTTTTCAAGTTGAGATATTTCATGTGCTCTATTTTATAATTATTATTAAAATTCTTCAGACACTGTTAGTTAGTAAGTGCTCCGTATCCTGATAACTCCAGTTCTATTAACTGAAATCCTTGATTTCCAACAGTTGACGTATATCGAAAACGAATATATTTTGACATAGGGCCTGCAGGTATATCAAACTCTGTTGATTGCATGTTAGCTCCATCAATACTTTGATTGACCAATAATTGCCAGCCAGAATTTTCAAAGTTTTCTGAGGGTACTGGATCAGAAATTACAGCGTTTCCAACAGACTGAAACACTGGTAATGTTTCTGCTCCATCCAAATTAGATCTTCCCCAGATTTCTAATTGAGTAGGATTATTACCTGCAAAGTTGCCAGGGTCTCTGAAATGTAATTTACATTTTGCTAATTGTGTCAAAACACCTAAATCTAACGTAAAATGGCCTGGAACTGCATTTTCACCTGAGTGATATCCGTAAGCGTCATTTCCTGACCATATTGAATTATTGTCCCATAGGTAATTTGAAGGGTTTCCTCCGTAGGAGGTGCCAGGATTATCACTAGGCATTAATGGCATAGAGAATAAAGATTTATCATGGACTAAGGGAGAATTATCTTGACCATATAGCGTCATTTCTGTTAGTTGAGAATTGGTGTTTCCAACTGTAGATAAAACGCGATACCTAATGTATCTAACTTGGTTTGAAGGGGTGACTAAAAAACTGTTATTCGCCTCCGAAGCTCCATCGATATTTCCTTGATACAAAAGATTCCAGCCTGCATTATAAAATGCAGCATCTGTATTAGAACTTGTTTCAGCAAGTTCAAGGTTACTACGACCCCATATTTGAACTTCAGTAGCATTATTTTCAGCTGAAGAGCTTGGAGTAGGCATTTCAAGTTTTACTCGTCTAAGTGTGGTCATTAATCCAAGATCAATGGTAAAATGATGCGGCATTTCTCCTAGATTTGAAAAGTAAGAGAAGGTATCATCACCAGTCCATGTGCCATCACCATCAAATAAATATAAGTCTGGGTTTGCATTATTATAAGTACCTAAATTATCACTAGGCATTTGAACTAATCTAAAAAAACTTTTATCAAGTTCTTGGTAAGGCACATCTGGAAGTGTGTAGTTGACAGCATTTAAAGGGATGGTATCTATACCATTGAGACCCGACTGAATATAAGACCTAGTTGTAATATTGCCTAGGGGTTTGAAATCTATTAGCTCTACCCTTGAATTTTCAAAAAATGCGGTATCCCTTATTATTTCATTTGATTCGTTTTCGTAATCAACTGTTGTGTACATCACATATTCAGATTCAGCATTTCCACTAAAATTGATGTAATTACCATCAGATTCAAAACTGTAGCCAATAATTTCTCTAGGATCTTGATCTGAAATAAATTGATCTCCTATTGCAAATCCAGCCACAACTTGAGGAATCGATAAATTTCCGTCTGGATCTTGGGTAGTAACATTAAATTCATAGTTTGTGGCCTCTAAATCTTCCAATAACACCCCACAAATCTCATTAGTATTGTCAATATCAAAAGTTTGGGTATTACCATTAAATTCTACAATAACTGTGTTTGAATTGCCTAGATAATGAGTGTATCCTTCAAGTTTTGCCCTGTAATACCCAGGCCTAATTGTCAACGTATCCAATCTTCCAGCATAAATTGTTTCTCCGTTTAAATACTGCTCATGAATGGACTCTATATCTCCACACCTAAGCATTACAAAAGTTGTTGTTGATAAAAAAAGTAATAAATAAAATTTAGTTTTAAATACGCTCATGATTTGATATAATGTTATTCAACTAGACCTCCCCAAAATGAAAGCTCACCAATTACTGTCACCATTTGATTATTCCAAGATTCCAAGTTTACAAATCTTATATACTTTATATCGTATTGTTGTGCGTTATAATCAAACACAAAATCTTCGCCATTATCTTGAAATAAATAATCCTCCTCTGTATTGGAACCTGGTGGCAAACCAGAGGGTTTGAAGGATTCAAAAGTTCCTAAAAGTATCCATCCATCACCTGGGTTTGTAGGACTATATATGGGTAAATTATCCAAATTCTCACGCCCATAAATTTGAAACCGTTTTGGATTTCCATGCTTATACAACTCGGTACCTCCTCTTTGGTATAATTTAAACCTATTTAATTTGACTGTTTGTCCCAAATCCATTGTTAACTGGTGAGGAAGTGGTAAAAAATTAGTATGCCCACAATTCCATTGACTACTCCAAGCTCCATCCCACATTTGATTTGCAGAAAAACCATATTCGCTAAAGCTCTCATCACCTGGCATAGATTGAATAGCAAAAAAGCCTTTGTCCAAAAACACATCTTGCAATGGGGTTATCTCAAATGATTTTGTGATTGTTTGATTTCCCCATCGGTCCTCAACATAAATTATAAAAGTAGTCGGAATTGGATCATACCCTCTAAAGCTATAAGAGCTTTCTGCTTGGCTTGTGTAAAAAGACTCTTTAAAAACCTGTGTTCCTTCTAAATCAATAATGGACATGTTTAGTGAGACTTCAGCTCTAGTTGGGTTAGAATAAGATATGTTAATACCACCAAAATCTTGAGCACCTTCAATAGATTCTAAAATCGCATGAATTGGCGCCTCTAAAGGAGAAATCGTTGTGGACACAGCCTCGGATTCATTATCTCCCGTATCAACTGCTGTCACATCAACATTGTAGTTCCCAGTCTGCCCAAAACCAATAATACCCAAGGTATCAATCACTGAAGATACAATTACTTGCTTAGGTATATTGTTTTCGTCTATGTAAGATCCTTTGATATAGAGTAAATCCTGGTTTGCAGGAGCAGTGAAGCGTATTGTAGCGCCTCCAGGCCTGTTTTCGACTGCGTTAATTATAACAGGATCAGGAGGTACTCCATCTGATCCATAAGCACCACGTTCATCTTCAGTACAACCTAAAATAAAGAGTGTACATATAAGAAAATAAAAAATATTAATATCTGTTTTTACCATCCTGGGTTCTGTATTAAGTTAGGGTTTCTTAGCAATTCTGTTTGACTAATGGGCCACAAATAGTCTTTAGTTATATAATTCCTATAAAATATATTTTCAACTTCATAAAAACTTTCTACATCGGGTTTAAATATATTCCATCCTTGAATTGGTTTACTGAAGTATTCACCCGCCAATTTCCAACGTCTTAAATCCCAATAACGATGTCCTTCAAGGGCAAGTTCTATCATTCTTTCTTGGTGTATAATTTTTCTCATTCCTTCTTTGGTCATTGGCTTGCTCGGATTAGAAGAGTGCATTTGCCAGGTACTTACAAGGTCACCGCCTTCATCAAGTCCAGCTCTGTCTCTAACTTTTTGAATGTATTCATAGACATCTGCGTCTGGAGCTGCTTTTGTTTCGTTTGAAGCTTCGGCATACATTAAATACAAATCAGCAAGTCTTATTATTGGAAATGAATAGCCTTTAATTGTAGATGATTCCAATGAAATTATATTTTCATAATGCACTAACTTTTTTGCAAAATAACCTGTAATTGAATAAATTTCAAAACCTTGTTTTCCAGATGGTGCTCCAGCTTTAGCATTCAAATGTGGAATAAAATTTATGTTTTCGGTCTCGAGTGAAAACCACTTACCTCCATCAAATCCTAAAGTAGAGTAAAACCTAGGTTCTCTGAAAGTATGCAGTTTTGCTGTAGAATAATCGTTTTCTAAATAAAATTCATGATAGTTTTCATTGTTTGTGTCTAGTGATGCTGTCTGAATAACATCAAATCGATTTCCATAATCCCAAGAAAGGTCTTCATTAATTGGTACTCCATTTCTTGTGTAGAATGTCTCAACCATATTCAGAGTCGGAGCATGGGATTTTTTGGTGTAGCCAAACAGTGCTGAGTGATCTGCAGTCCACCTTGGCTGACACCATTGTTGTAATTCACCAGTCCAGTCGGCTGAAAATGCCCATATTATTTCAGAATTAAAAGGATCAGTAATGGCTGCCCTAAGGCTTAATTCTTGAATAATTTGATCATTAGCACCTCCAATGATAGGGAGTTGCTGATTAAATTGATATAAAGAATGTCCATTAGTTTCGGCACTTTCAATAGCTTGAAATAATGCTTCCTTTGCCAAAACCCATTTTTGAGGATCGTAGGATTGATTAACTAAACTATTGCCTTGGTTGTCAACAAGGCTACTAAAATCCGAGTTCCCGTTAAAAATAGGGCTTGCACTGAGCATTAAAATTTTAGCCTTTAATGCTTTTGCTATTGGCATTGTTATTCTACCTTGTTCTGTGTAGACGTAATTAATTAACCCAGGTAAATTATTTGATTCTATAACCTCATCTAATAAATCCGTGAGGTAGTTGACAATTTCGTCTATGGATGCTCTGTAAAGATTAGTTTCTGAAGAAAGTGCACTTACGGGAACATTAGTTTTTATTAATGGAATTGGACCATACATTTGCATAAGCCAAAAATGATAAAATGCTTTGAGAACCTTGACTTCGTCAAGCCAACGTAGGCGTTCTTGTTCTTCAAGTCCCGGAACAGCCACTAAGTTTTCTAAAAAAATATTACAATCTCTTATAGCAATGAATAGGCTTTTAGGAGCTCCCCTACCTCCTTCCCAATAATTTAAGTATGGACTTGCAGAATTTTGCAACCCTTTAGCCACACGAAAGCTTGTTTCATTATTCATATAAAAATCGTTTTCGGCATAATACCAAACTTCGTCTCCAGCTAACATTGAGAAATTTTGTTCTACATGTGCATGTTCAGGAATATAGTTGTAACATGTCGAAAGAAAATTCTCTGCGCCAGATCGTGTGTTAAAAGCGAGATCAATAGTTGCAATATTGTCTGGTACAACGTCAAGAAAATCCTTTTCACAAGAGATTAAAAATAGTAAGAAAATTGCAAGGGTTTTTTTCATAGTAATTTTTTTAAAAATTTAAATTCAATCCAAGATTAACTACTTGCTGTATTGGATACCCAAGTCCATTACCCCCCATTTCAACATCCCATAATTTGAACTTACTGAATGTAACTAAGTTTGAACCGTTAATATAAATTCTTGCAGACGATAAATTGACTTTGGAAGCTAATTTATCTGGGATTGAGTAACCAAATTCAACAGATTTAAGCCTGAGAAAAGAACCGTCTCTCAGCCACCACGTACTATTGCGATTGTTATTATCTACCAATTGGTCTGATAGTCGTGGCCATGCTGCATAAAGATTTCTATCGTTTTCTGACCAATGGTCATTAGCCCATGCATTCAAAAGTGCATTATTCCCAATAGCACTTCCACTTGTGTCTATAAATGGCGCTGTATTGTAAGCGTCTATAAAGAATGATGAGTTTAGAGAGCCCTGAAAAAAGAACGACAAATCTAAGCCTTTGTAGGATGCTGAAACTCCAAAACCATAAATTACTTCAGGTGTTGTTGGATATCCTATCGCCACTTCATCATTGATATCTATCACACCATCATTATTAATATCTTTATATTTTATGTCTCCAGGCATATATTCTCCAAAAGTTTGTAATGGAGAATTTGCAATATCGGCCTCATCAATAAATAAACGCTCGGCGATGTACCCAAAGGGTTGGGATAAATTAAGTCCAATTCTTGAACGCCATGGCAAGCCCGCATTTCTATAATCTAATTCTTCATAGACTTCATATTTACTAGTTGCGAAAGAAAAATTAGCTCTTGCTGAGACAAAAAGATCCTCACTTAGGCTGTCCTTGTAATCTATGGTGAACTCAAAACCTGAAGAAGAGGCTTCTCCAACATTGGCTCTCAAAGGTGCTTGTAATCCCATTGAAGCTGGAATTTGAGCTCTATCCATTAAGATATTAGAACGATATTCAGTAAAATAATCAGCTTGAATATCTACAACTCCAAAAAGACCAAGTTCAAAACCTAAATTTAGCATTTTTGCTTTTTCCCATGTAATTTGATCATTCGCATAACGGTTTATACTAACGCCATTGATATATGTACCAAATTCTTGCCCAAAACTTGAGCCCAAACCTCCATCATTAAGGTTAACTTGAGAAATATAAAAGAAACGATCATCAGCACTTCCAATTTGATCATTTCCAACAAGTCCATAGGTCCCTTTAAATTTTAACTTTGATATGATGTTTGATAATGGTTCCATAAATTTTTCATTAGATAAATACCATCCTAGTCCAAATGATGGAAAAAACCCAAAACGCTCTGACTTTGCAAATCGCTCTGAACCGTTGTATCCAAAATTAAACTCGGAGAAATAACGACCATCATAGGCATATGTAAATCTCCCTGAAAGACCAATATTCCTATAAGGTAAAGAGCTTTGCAGGTTTCCAGCATTGGCATATTTGAGTTCTCTTAAAATTCCTATCAACATCCCAGAAATCTCATGTTTTTCATTAAGAGTTCTATTATAGTTTATTGAACCTTCAAAATATGTTGAATTTGTTATTATTTTATTCCCTTCATTGTATTCGAGGTACTCAGTTCCTTGGTTAGGATTTAAAGCTACTAATGTATATTGGTCACTTTGAAAATCATAGTTTCCTAGTGAGTAATAAAAAGGATTATAACGTCTTTCTAAATTGTAAAATGAATATCTGGAAGTGTTTGCAAGTAGCCTAGCTTTTAAACCTTCTGTAATAAATTCTAAATTTTGTTTAACCTCTACAGTTGCTAAAAAGTTATTGTAACTTTCATCCTTGTAACCTCTCATAAGATCAGCATAAGGATTTAAATAACCTCCAAACTGACCTGCGTTTCCAAATAATACATGGGATGTGTTTTGAAATTGGGCATCAGGCTCATAAAATTTAGGATATAATACTGGGTTAGCTTTCATTGCTTTTCGGTATATAGCCTCTCCTCCATCTATCGGCCCCACATAGTCATCAAAATTTCCATTAAACTTAAGAGCTACTTCTGTGGTTGGGGTTAAATTAACATCAATGTTGGACCTCAAAGAAATCCTTTTAAAATTGATGTTGTTATTAAAATTATTACGAGGATCTACTTTTAAGTTTCCATTGTCTGTATTGACAGTACTTGCCAAATAATACCTAGCAATTTTCCCACCTCCGCTAACATTAAAGTTAAATCTACTATTTAATGTATAGTCTTCCAAAAGTTCATCAAACCAGTTAACAGTGGGGTATGCCATTTTATTTCTGTTTGGATCTTTGGATATAAGTATTTTTTCTAAAGAATAAATACGACCTCCTAAAGCATTTCTTGTGACTAAAGCTTCATTATGAAGTCTCATATATGTAATTGGATCAGCTATATCAAGAGATCGTGTAGGGGTTGAGTATGATTTTTCATATCTGACATTAACTTTTACAATACCTTCTTTTCCTACTTTCGTAGTTACTAAAATAACTCCATTTGCACCCCTTGCACCGTAGAGTGAGGTTGCTGTAGCATCTTTCATTATAGAAAAACTGGCAATATCATCCGGCTGTAATCTAGCTAAGTCGTTTGAAGTGGTCTCTATGCCATCTATTAAAATTAACGGAGATCTAGCATATCCAAATGTGCTAACACCTCTTATAAAAAATTCCGCATTATCTCTACCCGGTTCACCACTTCTTTGATAAGATATTACTCCAGCAACACGACCTGCCAATGCGGTTGTTAAGTTACTTGAAGATGTTTTTAACTCTATTGGATCTACACTAGTAACCGCTGCTATTACACTTGCCTTTTTTTGTTTACCATATGCCACCAAAGTTACTTCTTCTAGTGCTGACAAATCTTCCTTTAATTGGATATTTAAATTATTTTCAATGGTTACTGTCACAGTTTGGGTTTCAAAACCAACATAACTAAATATCAGTGTTGTATTAGGCTTTATACTTATTGAAAAGTTACCATCAAAATCGGAAACAGTTCCAATGTTTGGGTTACTTTGATCCTGTATGTTTACGCCTGGAATTGGTTGATTGTTGGTATCAGTGATATTTCCATTAACTAATTTGTTTTTTTGTGCCGAAAGACTAAAAGATACGATTAGTAAAAAAAACAGAATGTTTCTTTTATTAGGTATAAACATTAAACATTTATAAACATTTATTAGCATTTGGATGTGGTATTGAAAGTTTTCTAAAAAGCAGTTTAATTGTAAATATATAAATATAAAGTAATTTAGTTGTGAATTATTGATATTTTGGGTTAATTTATTGTGAATTAATTAAATTAAATTAAAATTAATCATCTATTAATCGGAATTTAATCGTTCTATTAATTGTTTAATTATACATTTATTGCTTTAAACAAATCCTTTATAGTGTTTAGGTATTACATAAAGTTATTGTTTAGAATCAATTTCTAATTTTTGTGAGAGTCACAAAATATTTAACCAAAATAATAATATATGAGAAAAGTTACATTTCCAAGAAAAAAAAGTGTATTTGAAAAGTTATTACTAGTGATAACAATTGTATTTGCGCTTAATTCTCAAGCACAGACTACATTGCTTACTGTTGGGCCAAGCGGAGCTATAACAGTCAAAAGCGAGGGAACCCTAAATGTTTCTGGTTTGGAATTAAAACCATCTGCAGACTACACTTTAAATGAAACAGTAGTTACAAAAGAATTGACACAAGAGGTACTAAACGGATCTCCATCAATGGAGAAAATATATTCATTTGATGCTGAAATTGAGAATTTTTTAGGAACTATCTATTTTAACTACGAAGAAAGTGAAATGAATGGGCTAACCCACGATTCATCTCTTTTTGTTTACGACGCGACAGCTATGCAATGGTCCGAATATTCGGATATCGATAATACAGATTTTGTGGTGAGTGCTACATTTACGTCTCCGTTGCGAGTCAATCAAGTTGTCGTGGGTTCTCCAAACAGTCTTTCTGTTGAGGATGTTACAGCAACGGGAATTAAAATTTATCCTAACCCATCCGCTTCAATTATAAACGTTGATTACTCTGGAGATTTAGAATTAACTTTAATAAACTCTCTGGGACAACAGGTATTGAAAACCAATTCAAAATTGATTAACATTTCAACCTTAAATAATGGAGTATACATCCTCAGTGCAAAAGATATAAACAATAAAATAAATAACTTTAAAATAATAAAACGATGAAAAATCAAATAAAATTTAGCTTGGTACTTGCAATTGCATTTACATTTAATTACTCTTTTTCTCAAGCTGCTGACACAGACAAAAAACCTGCAATTGTTTTTGTTGAAGACGGTGGTGGTAATGTCTTTAATGGAAAAATTTATGCTTCCTCTGCTCGTGGAGCTTCTAGAGGTGGAAATGGAAATTCTAATGATGCTTTTG
>Ga0233438_10001552_pt1 | contig 24887 bp, 20 predicted proteins | sample SI_123_September_FD_182720 | JGI IMG/M metagenome (GOLD analysis project Ga0233438, IMG submission 182720) | Seawater microbial communities from Saanich Inlet, British Columbia, Canada - SI_123_September2016_10_MG | ecosystem: Environmental > Aquatic > Marine > Inlet | place: Canada: British...
TACAGAACCTTCCATTGCAGAACCAGTAAAAAAATTGGCATATCCTTGGATTCCAAATCCTCCATTGTTATTTTCTATTTCGCTAACTATCCAAATATTAAAATATTCAGTTTCTGGCCATCTGCTTAAGTTCTTTAGAACATCCTGATCTGCTTCACCCCCATCATTGTAGTAATCTACTCCCCCAGAAGAATAATTTGGAACAGAACTAGCATTTATTCTATTTATTCCAGAGTGAGCTGAGCAGTTTGGATCTTGCTGTGCAAGAGCAAATTCTATTTCAAAATCTACAGGACTTCCAGCTGTTTGTCCTCTATAAACATCATTTAAATTGGTAATAGCACTTTGAATTTGAGCATCTGAAATATTAGTGCCAACCCCAAGTAATTCTCCCAAATGCAGAACATGAACAACTACGGGGATGGTATAAATTGAACTGGACGATCTTAATTGGCTTTGAGAAATATACTGAGCTATTTTTTGCTCTGCTTCAATTTCTTTTCTTAAATAATTAGAATCTTGTAAAAGTATATTTCTTAGACGGTCAAATCCACACTTTTCAATTACCTGACTTTGACAATGTAAATTATTAAGTAATGAAAACATAAATAAATTTACAAGTAGGATGGTGGTGATTTTTTTCATTTTGAAAGTTGAACTATTTACTGTGAAAATAACTACAATTTATCAATATTCAATTAAATTTCTATTATACTTTAAACAGATTAGAGTTAAGAAATTACTTTTTTTCTAACCAATGCTATGTTCTGGAATTTCTTTTATATAGCTAGCTTTCCGTAATTCTAAATCAATTTCTATACAATAGGATTTTAATCCATTGGTGAGTACAATAAAATTTGCAACTAATTTATTTTGATACGATAAAACTTGATCTAAGGTCTTTTGGTCAATTTTTACTTTTGGAGATTTACACTCTATAATTATATGTGGCTTACCAAGCTTATCAAACACCAATAAATCAAATCTTTTATTTAGCCCATTAATAACAATCTTTTTCTCAATTGCGATTAAACTTTTAGGATATTTTTTTATCAAATTTAAATACTTCCAAAATTGTTGTCTTACCAACTCCTCGGGTGTGGATAATATCCATTTTTTTCTAAGTTCGTCAAATAAATATTCTTTCGAATTAACTACCTTAGTTTTCAGGGAAAATGAATTATCCATATTTTATAAATATAAAGAATTGAATTTTAAAGAAATCATAAAATCTATTGAAAACAGAACTTTTCAGCCAATTTACTTCCTAAATGGTGAAAACACTTATTTTATAGATAAGATAACAGATAAAATATTGGATTCTGTTCTTCAAGAGTCTGAAAAAGATTTTAACCAAACTATTTTATACGGAAAGGATGCTAGTATTGATTCTATCTTAGATATTTCAAAAAGATATCCAGTTATGGCATCCCATCAATTAGTAGTTATTAAGGAAGCCCAACATCTCTCTAGAAGTTTAGGTCAATTGGAGCAATATTTTAAAAATCCTGTTCCAACTACCATTTTAGTATTCTGTTTCAAAGGAAAAAAAATCGATAAAAGAAAATCAGTTGGGAAACTACTTTCTAAAAGCAATTTTTTGTTTGATTTAGAATTGGTCAAAGATTACCAACTTCCAGATTGGATTCTAAACTGTGCTAAAATTAATAATCTTGCTATTGACCCTCAAGCAATTGTTTTACTTTCTGAGTTTTTGGGTAATGATTTGTCAGAAATAGAAAAAAATATACAAAAGCTAAAGTTACTTGCTAAGGATTCTCAAGTTGTAGATGCTGATATGGTTCAAAAACATATTGGATTTTCTAAAGACTACAATCTCTTTGAATTAACAGATGCTATAGCTGCTATGAACATTCAAAAAGCTGGTTTTATAGCTTATCATTTTGGAAAGAATAGTAAAAATCATCCAATTGTTGTTACCATAGGTCATCTTTACGGCTTCTTCACTAAATTAATGAAATTTCATTTTTACAAAGACAGTATGGGAGACAGCCAATTAGCTGGGAAGATTGGAGTTCATCCATTTTTTTTAAAACAATACAAACAAGCATCTAAATTCTACTCCAAATCCAAGTTAGCTAAAATATTATCTCAGTTGAGGTACTATGATTTGATGAGTAAAGGAGTTTTTACCCAAAACACCTCACATGAGGAAATCTTCAAAGAAATGATTTTTAAAATAATGCATTAAATTTTAATATATGATTGATTTAAGAAGTGATACTGTAACCAAACCATCTAAAGAAATGAAGACTTTTATGATGGATGCTCTTCTAGGAGACGATGTTTTTCAAGACGATCCAACGGTTAAAGAACTAGAAAAGAAAACTGCTACTATGTTTGGCCATGAAGCTGGATTGTTTTGCTCTTCTGGAACAATGACCAATCAAATTGCTTTAATGGTTTATTTACGACCTGGAGACGAAGTAATATGTAGCAGTGAAGCCCATATATACAATTATGAAGGAGGTGGGATTGCAAGAAATTCTGGAGCTTCTGCAAGATTAATAAATAGAAATAGTGGCATTGTATATTTAGAAGAAATAATTGACAATATTAACCCAGATGACATTCATTATCCAGTAACCAATTTAGTAGCTTTAGAAAACACAATTAATAGGGGTGGAGGAATTTGTTATCCAATAACAGAAATAGAGAAAATTTCTAAGTTTTGCAGGTCTAAAAATATTCCACTTCATTTAGATGGCGCAAGACTTTTTAACGCTCTAGTTAAAACTGGGGTTAAATCCAACTATATAGGTCCATTATTTGATTCAATTTCAATTTGTTTTTCCAAAGGATTGGGAGCACCAGTAGGATCTGTCTTAGTAGGTTCTAAAGAGTTTATTCATAAAGCGAGAAGAGTTAGAAAAGTTATTGGCGGGGGAATGAGACAAGTAGGAATGCTAGCTGCAGCTGGAATTTATGCTCTAGAAAATAATATTGAAAGACTTGCTATAGATCACCAGCATGCAGATTTATTAGCGGAAGGGTTGAGAAATTGTACTTGGATTGATAAAGTAATGGATGTAGAAACCAATATTGTAATTGGCTATATGAAAGAAGGTTTTCGAAACTCTAATTTTGTGGAAAAATTACAAAAACTAGGAGTTTCTATTGTTTCGTTTGGTAAAGGAAGAATAAGAATGGTGACTCATTTAGATGTTACAAAAGAAGATATTGATAAGGTAATTTCACTACTTAAATTCTAAAATATAATTTGCTGTATTTTCTATAGCTTTTTCGATAGAAATGAATTTATAACCAATTTGTTTTTTTATTTTTTCATTGCTATAATAATTCTTTTGTGAAGATGTTTTTGCTGTTTCTTTAGTAATTTTTGGACTTTTTCTTGTTATTAAACTTATCAAATATTCTATCCTCCATGCTAAATTCATTAATCTTTCTGAGGCCACATTGGATGGTGGTTTAACATTCAAAGATTTAGAAATCTTCTTAAAAACTGACTCATAGGAAAGATTTTCTGCAACTAAAATATACCTTTCAGAACTGAAGGATGAATTCATTATTTCTATAATAGAATTAGAAACATCTCTTACATCCACAAATCCATTTAGTCCTGAAGGGTAAAATGAAAGCCCAGAATTTATTTTTTTAAATAAAGCTGTACTTGATCTATTCCATGTGGATGGACCAATTATTATTCCTGGATTAACAATTACAGAGTGAAGACCTTCTTGAACTCCTCTCCAAACCTCATTTTCTGCTTTGTTTTTAGTTATAGCATAAAAACTATTATCGTTACTCTCTACCCAACTATTTACTTCGGAATATTCTCCATTCCCTTTTCTGCCAATAGCAGCTACTGAACTTACGTGGCCTAATTTTTTTATTTTATGTTCTAAACATGCATTTACAATATTTGCAGTTCCATTAATATTGACGTTAGACATCTTGGATTGATCTCTTTTTAAAAAACTTACAATTGCTGCACTGTGGTAAACATGATCAACTCCCTTTACAGTGTCAAAAACTTGAATTACATCTTCAATATCCATTTCTACCCATTCAATCTTGGTCAGTAATGATTCTTTGTTGTAAAACTTAAAAAGTTTCTTCACGTTTTCAAGTCTAGAGTTTTTAGTAAAAGTTGCTTTCACTTTTTCTCCTTTTGACAAAAGATCTAATAAAATATGCATTCCTACCAACCCTGTGGCGCCAGTGACTAGATTTTTCATTTTTAAGAACTAATTTTTTAAACCTTTTAATATTAAATTCAATATTTTGATTTTAATTTATGTGAAACAAATATATTTGTTAATTATCAATAATAAGAACTGAAATTGAATTTTGTACAAGAGTTGGAATGGAGAGGTATGATTCACGACATCATGCCAAAAACTGAAGAGTTTATAAAAGAGAATAAAATTTCTGGATATATAGGCTTTGACCCAACTTCAGATTCTCTTCATATTGGTAGTTTGGTACAAATAATGACATTGGTTCTTTTCCAAAAGCATGGACACAAACCATATATTTTAGTTGGTGGTGCAACAGGAATGGTTGGTGATCCTTCTGGAAAATCTAAAGAACGAAACCTTCTTGACGAAAAGGAACTCAATAAAAACATATTAGCTATCCAAAAACAGTTGTCTAAATTTCTTGTTTTTGATGATTCTAAAAATAGCGCTGTAATTGTCAACAATAACGATTGGTTTAAAAACTTTAGTTTTTTGGACTTTATAAGAGACGTTGGTAAACATATTACTGTCAATTATATGATGTCTAAAGATTCTGTAAAAAAACGATTAGAAACTGGAATATCTTTTACAGAATTTAGTTACCAATTGGTACAGGGCTATGATTTTTATTGGCTGTATAAAAACCACAATTGCCTACTTCAACTAGGAGGCTCTGACCAGTGGGGAAATATTGTTACTGGAACGGAACTTATTCGAAGAATTGATGGAGGTTCAGCCTTTGCAATAACAACGCCATTAGTTCAAAAAGCAGATGGTACTAAGTTTGGCAAGACAGAATCTGGAAATATTTGGTTGGATGCTAAAAAAACTTCTACCTACAAATTTTACCAATATTGGATAAACTCAAGCGATTCTGATGCGGAAAACTACATTAAAATTTTCACTCTTTTCGATAAAGAAAAAATTGAAGATTTAATAACTGAGCATAAGACAAATCCCGGCCTTAGAATATTGCAGAATACACTTGCAAAAGACATAACTACTATGATTCACGGAGAAGATCAGTATTTAGCTGCTAAAGAAGCATCTTCTATCTTATTTAAAAAAGGAACTGACGCAGTTGTTGCTTTAAAATCTCTTTCCAAAGATGTTTTTTTAGAAATATTTGAAGGGGTTCCTCAAGCTGAAATTAAAAAAGACGAAGTTTTTAAAGGGTTGCCAATTATTAATGCGCTAGTAGAAAGTTCTGGGTTTTTAAAGTCTAATGGTGAGGCAAGAAGAGCAATTGGTGAGAATTCTATTTCATTAAATAAGGCAAAGGTAGATTTGGGCACTATTATAACTAAAGATGATTTAATAGATGATAAGTATCTTTTATTGCAAAGAGGAAAGAAAAATTATTTTATAATTCTAGTAAGCTAAAAAGAAAGCAGATTACATCCTCTTACTTCCGACTGGTCAAACCTTCCTAAAATCTCAAAACTATCTTTTTCAACTTCTTTTCCAATGTCTTGGGTTTCAATAAAAGAACAGCTGTAAATATTAGCTAGGTCTATAATATTGATTCCTCCACTAGAATTGATTTTAGCCAATGAATATGGATCTTCAAAATCTCTTATTATAAACTTCATCCAAGGTGGTGTTTTAAATAATCCATTTTTTTTGGAATAGGCTTGAGACAATAATTCTGTCATTCCATATTCGCTATGAATGGCATCTACATTAAATGCTTTTTTAAGTTGCTGGTGTAGTTCTTGTCTAACCATTTCTTTTCTTCTGCCCTTCATTCCACCTGTTTCCATTATTACCCAGTTTTCTAAATTGAATGAGTCTAGTTCTGAAAGCTCTAAAAGTGCATAACTAACTCCAATAAGAAGAACATTTTTATTTTTCAGTTTTAAAATTAAATTCTTCAATACATCTAAATCATAGTTGATGTAATTGCTTTTTGAATTTTCACTTTTTTTAATGAAGTTGTTGACCATATAAATTAATGAGCTGTCTCCTTGGTCCAAATAAGATGGCAATAATGCTAATATTGTCCACTCTTTTGGGTCACTATAAAAGTGTTTGTAACCAGCACTAAAAGTCTGCTCATATAGTTTTAAATCTTTTACTAAATGCTTACTTCTAATTGTATTGCCTGTCCCGCTACTAAGAAAAGTTTTTTCTATTTTGGAGTTGTCTGCAATAATATGGTTGCTTTTAAAAAAGTCAATTGGCAGAAATGGAATTTCTTTATAATGATTTATTGACTTTTTTTGACTTTTTACTAGGTCAACATATTTTTTATAAACGGGTATGTTTTTGTATTGAAATTCAAATACTTCCAGCGCAATAGAATTGAATTCATCTTCGTTAGATATATTAAATATTCTTTTAGACAGGCTCAAAATATAACTAAATAGCTTAAATTTAAAATATGATAATATCTAAGTTAAAAATAGTTATTGTTTTCTCATCCATGTGTTTAATTTCTTGTCTCAAACCAGAGTCTTATCCAAATGAGCCAATTCTTGAATATTTGAGTTTTGAGAGTTTGTCAGATTCTGGAAAGTTAACTTTTTCCTTTACAGATGGCGATGGAAATATTGGTTTAGGTCAGAACCAATTGGATTCACCTTTTAATCCAGGCAGTTTTTATTATCACAATTGTTATATTAATTATTATGAAATGATGGATGGAGACTGGGTAAGAGCAACTTCTGATCCTCAAGGAAATAATTCTCCATTTGCAGATTCAATTACCTACAGTTACAGAATAGGAAATATGACGCCTGTTGGTCAGAATAAAGCTCTGAAAGGAGAAATTGAAGTAATCTTAGAGCCTTTTTACTTTAACCCAATATCTAACCACTCTGATAGTATTAAATATTCAATTTTATTAATTGACAGATCTTTAAATCATAGTAATTTAATATTCTCCTCAACAATTATTCGTTGAGCAATACCATGAAACAAAATTTTTTTATTTATTTATTTTTTTCATTTCTATTAGTAGCTTGTACAATAGCTAAACCTGTAAATTATTCTTTTCAAGACAACAAAAACTCTTTACATCCGCAATTTATAATTTACCATGATTCTGAAACTACCTCAAAATTATATTTTCAGATTTTCACAGATGATATTCTATATTCAAGGGTAAATGTAAGTGAGAAATTTAGTTCCAAAATAAAATTACAATTTATAGCTTACAATGAAAATCGAAAGGAAATTATTGATTCAGGTTCTTTATTAATATCAGACAAGTATTTAAAAAATAAAAAACTTAAAATTGACACCAACTTCAGTTTCCTTTTTCCAAAGTCTATGAAAGGGTTTATAGATTTAAAACTTGTAGATATTAATAGAAATAGAGAGTTTTATAAAACTATTAAAATTGACAAATTAAATAATTACAACAGGCAATTTTATATTATTAAGGACGCCAATAATCAGCTTTTATACAATGATTTCTTTTTTAAAGGACAGTCTATTTTTATCCAGAGTGAATTTAATACCCAAAGAATATATGCCAAAAGCATCAATACTTCTTTTCCACTTTCTCCACCACCATTTAGCAAGTCTTATCAACCAATATTTAAGAGTAACAACTCTGTTTGTAAGCAGCTTAATTTCAATTCTCAAAATTTAATTTCTTATCATCTTCCAGATGAAGGATTTGTTTTTTTTCAGTTGGATACTTTAACTAACCAAGGTTTTACATTATTTAATTTTCAAGAGGGTTATCCAAACTTAATCAATGCCGATCAACTGATTCCTCCATTAAGGTATTTAACTACTAAAGAAGAGTTTGCTTCGCTAGTTTCCAGTTCAGATTCAAAGCTAGCAGTTGATCAATACTGGCTTTCCAAGGCTTCTTCTAAAGAAAGAGCTAGAAACCTTATTAGAATTTATTATTCAAGAGTTGAATTTGCAAATAAATTGTTTTCTTGTCATTTAGAGGGCTGGAAAACAGACAGAGGACTAATTAGTATTATTTTTGGTCCTCCAAGTTATGTGACAAATAATAGAAATGCTGAAACTTGGATTTATGGAGATGAAAATAATATGAACTCTTTGAAGTTTATTTTTGAAAATAAAATGAACCCATTTACCACCAATGATTTTATATTAAAAAGAAATTACGCATATAAAAATCCATGGTATAGAGCGGTGGATAGCTGGAGAAACGGAAAAGTATATTTATTAAAATGAAAAAAACAATTACAGAAGATTTAACCTTTGGAATTAGATCTGTTATAGAAGCAATAAAACAAGGCAAAACAATCAATAAAATTCTTTTACAAAAAGGGTTAACTGGAGAGTTAATAAAAGAGTTGTTAGTTCTTGTCCATAAAGAAAATATTGTAGTTCAGAAAGTTCCTGTTCAAAAGTTAAACCATATGGTGAAAAAAAATCACCAAGGAGTAATTGCTATGATTTCACCAGTTGCTTACCATCAAATAGATTGGCTGGTTCAGCAAGTTTATGAAAAAGGAGAAGATCCTTTTATATTAATTTTAGACAGGGTGAAAGACGTAAGAAATTTTGGTGCAATTGCTAGAACTGCTGAATGTTTTGGTGTACATGCCATTGTAATTCCTAGCAAGGATTCGGCCTTAGTTACCAATGACGCTATAAAAACCTCTGCTGGTGCACTATTTAAAATTCCTGTTTGCAAGGTTAGTAGTTTAAATGCTTCAGTAGATTTTTTAAAGGGTTGTGGACTTAAAATATTTTCTTGTACAGAGAAATCTGACACATTTATAAATAAGGTGGAAAGTTCTGGTCCTAAAGCTTTAATTATGGGAAGTGAACAAGATGGGGTTGATTCGCAGTTAATAAAAGCTTCGGATGTGAATTTTAAAATACCAATGAATGGAAGTATTGCCTCATTAAATGTTTCAGTTGCTTGTGGAATAGCTATTCATAAATTATTGGGCTAAGTATTAGGATTTATGATCTGAATTACTATTTCTAAGTTCTAAAACTGATTTATAATGGTCTTCAATAATTTTATATGCTAAATAAAAAAATATCTTTTTCAATAATTTTTTGCTTCATTAGTTCAATGATTTTCGGTCAATCTATAGTAAATACTGAAAAGCTGTTTAACAAAAATAAAGATGGACTTCAAGTGTCTTCTGAATTTAATGGGACATCCATTTCTGGAAATGCATCAGTTTTTATTTTAGGATACTCTTTGAATTTCTCTTACAAGAAAAATAAAAGCTTTCTAAGACTTCTTTCAGGTGGGCAATACATAAGTCAAAATAAAACAGAGGTTTCTAATAGTGCCTTTTCTCAATTAAGATACGATTATCAAATAAATTCTAAGAGTAGGTATTTTATGTTTACTCAATTACAAAGCAATGCCATCTTATTATTTAACAGAAGATTATTAGGGGGGTTGGGCTACAGAAGAAATTTAATAAATATTGAAAGAGACAGCTCTTCAAAAATAAATTTTGATTTGAGTCTAGGTATTATGCAAGAAGAAGAGGTTCTGAACAGATCTCGTCTGCTACAAAACGAAAAATATTATACCAACTATACAAGATCAATTTTTTCTATGGTTGGGTCTTGGAAATACAAAAAGAAATTAACTGTAATTAATACAACTTATTTTCAGCAATACCTTTTTTCTTTAACTGATTATAGACTACTTAATGAAACTAATTTGCTATATAAGTTAAATAAAAATCTCTCTCTTAGTTTGGATATAGAATATAGGTTTGATAGTGACCCACCATCACTATTGACTAACAAGGATTTGAATTCTAATCTAGGGTTAGTTATTGTTTTTTGATGCTCGATCAAAATCTTCCCAAAATTTAGGATAAGATTTATTCACTACTTCTTTATCATCAAACTTTATAGAATCAACTTTCATACATAGTGGAGCAATACTCATGGCTACTCTATGATCGTTATAAGATTCTATTATAGATGTTGGTTGAACTATCTTTTGATTCTCTTTTATTTTTATCGAAGAGTTACTTATAGAAGAAATTAAATTAAACTTTTCCAATTCTTTTTTAATACACTCTAACCTATTAGATTCCTTAATTTTTAAACTTTCTAAGCCCATTAAATGAGCTTTTATTCCAAGTCCACAACAAGTAACTACGATTGGCAATGCCAAATCGGGATGATTGGAAAGATCTAATTCTAGCTCTTTGACTATGTTTTTGGTTTTATGTAGAACTATGGAATCTACACCAAACTCTGTTTTAATCCCTAGTTTGGAATATATACTAGATAAAACAGAATCTCCTTGAAGAGAGTTAGCATATAAATTGGGAATTTTAATTTCTCCAGATTTAGACAAAGCCAAAAAACTGTACCAAAATGAAGCTGAAGACCAATCATTTTCAACTTTTATGTTTTTAGCTAAGTAGTTCTGCTGTTCAACTTTAATAAGATTATTTCCCCAACTATACTCAATTCCAAATTCGCTCATTAAACCAAGTGTCATATCAATATATGGTTTGGATAATACTTTTGAAGTAATTTCTAGAGTAAGTCCATTTTCTATCGTTGGTGCCACCAACAATAAAGCAGATATAAATTGACTACTTATATCTCCTGGCAAACTTAATTTTTTACTTTTTAATTTTTTACTTTTTATCTCAATTGGAGGGGACCCTTCCTTTTCTAAATACTTAATTTCTGCACCCAGCTCTTGAAGACAATCTATTAGAGGCTTAATAGGTCTTTCATGCATTCTTTTACTTCCTGAAACTTTCCAAAAGCCTTCTTTTGTTGCAAGAAATGCTATTAAAAATCTTAATGCTGTTCCTGCATCTTCACAATTAAGGTCTATTCTTTTATTAAAAGTATCTAAGAGTTCATTTAAAATTTTGGTGTCCTTCGCATTACTTAAGTTTTGAATTTCAAATTGTGTTTTGCAAAGCTCTTTAATAACGAGAAGTCTATTGCTTATACTTTTGGAAGATTCTAAATCAATAGATCCATAAATAGTTTTATTAATGGAAGAAATTTCAATCATTTTGGAAAAACTCTAATAAATAAGATTCCACTTTTTTCAATTCTATTTCATGGTCTATAGTTACTTCACCAATTTTTATTGGTAGAGAAAAGTTTATGGTATTTTTAGTGTTTTTCTTGTCTGAAAGCATCAACTTAATAATAGATTTAGAATCTATTTTAAAATTTAAATAGGCTTTAAATTTATTGGCTAAAACTGTTTTTATTTCTTGGAAGTAATTTTCACTCAATAGATTTTCTTTTTTTGCAATGAAGGATTCAATGATCATTCCCTTCGCAATTGCAAAACCATGTAAAGTAGGAGCGTTGGAGTCCAATAAATAACTCTCTATTGCATGACCCATAGTATGTCCAAAGTTTAATTTTTTCCTTATACTTTTTTCAAAGGGATCTTTATTTACAATTTCTAATTTTAGGGTTTTAGATGATTGAACTATGTAATCCAAGTCTATGTTTTTGGAATTTACTTTTAAATATTCCCATAAATCAATATCTCCAATTATACTGTGCTTATATACTTCAGCAATTCCAGAATCTAATTCTATTTTAGGTAGGGTTGCTAAAAAAGTAGTATCCAAAAAAACAGCTTTTGGAAGCGTAAAAGTTCCTATGTTGTTTTTTAAAAATTGGTAATTAAACCCAGTTTTGCCACCAATAGCAGCGTCTGCCATTGCTAATAATGTGGTTGGAAAATAAATAAATTCAATTCCTCTTTTGTAAGTGGATGCAGCAAAACCTGCCAAGTCGGTGAGCATCCCTCCACCAAGGATGAATAATAGGTCGCTACTTTTTACATTATTACAATTTAAAAAGTCCCATATTTTTAAAACATTTTTAAAAGTTTTGTTCTTTTCTCCGCTTTCTAATTTCAAATGTGTAGAAGTAACTGAAAAATTTTCTTCCAAATAATTTATATGCTGAAAGGTATTTTCATCAACAATTAGGTAAATTTTTTTTTCTTTGAAGATATTTTTGAATTCTTCAAAGAAACTCTTAATAGTACCGTGATAAATTTCCACAGGTTTATTTATTTTGGATTTTTTTTATTGCGCTTTTAGAGAACTCAGAAAGAATTAATTCACCTGATATTTTCGCTCTTTTGGAAAGTAATTCGTCCCAATCTTCTGTTCCTTTCCAAAATACTTTTTTTAATTTTTTAGTAGCCTCTTGGTGAGATTTAGAAAGTTTAAAAGCTAATTCATCAATTGCTTCATCCATCGACTCTATATCCTGAAATATTTCAGAATATAGTCCCTTTTGAAGACCCCAATTTGCATCGAACCATTTGTCTGCATTAATTGCTAGTGCGCTCATGGCAGATAACCCAACTTTTCTTTCCACTGCTGGTCCAACAACAAAAGGGCCAATTCCCAAGGCCAATTCACTTAATTTAATGGATGCATGTTGAGTAGCAAAACAGTAATCAACAGCACTAGCTATTCCAACACCTCCTCCAACTGCTTTTCCATGTACTCTACCAATAATTATTTTTGTACATTTTCTACATGCATTAATAACATTGGCAAAACCAGAGAAAAATTCAATTCCAGATTTTATATTTTTAATTTGTATTAGCTCATCAAAACTTGCACCTGCACAAAATGTTCGATTACCTGCAGATTTAAGAACAATTACTTTTATTTCTTTGTTATTACTAGCTTCAGAAATAGTTTTGGCAATTTTAGAAAGGATTTCTCCAGGAAGAGAATTGCTTTGTGGATGGTAAAATTCTATTGTTCCAATTCCATCCTCATTTATATTTACTCTAACGTGTCCTTTATTGTCCTCCATTAATTCCTTTTATTTCTGTAAAAATAAGCAATACTTTTTTAGAGTGTAATTTTATTTTAAATAATAAACTATTTAATTATGACGTATATTTGAGTAACCTATTGTAAATATTTCACGTATAGGAGCTTGATTTATGGAAAGAAAACATTTATTATTTATTGTAGCTACTTTATTTTTTTGCAGCTATTCTTATACTCAAACGATTGACTCCACTGCTGTAATTCTTGATTCAAAAGACACTATTAAAATAAATAACAATAGTAGAAGTTTAATCAATCCAAGAAATTTAGAGTTAAAACAAAAAAATTATTGGGAGGATTATGCCAAAAAAACAAAAAAATCTGAATCAGTTTCTAATGAAGAAGAATTGTATAAACCAATTTTATCAATAGGTGTTGGAACATTATCTTTTTTTGGTGATATTGGCGACACAATACCTGGGAAAGATAGAATTAACAGGGCTCCTTTTCAAGGAGGTTTTTCATATACTCTTAGATTAGTAAATCCTATAAACGAATACTTGGATTTTGCATTTTATGCAATGATTGGTAATACAGGTGTTAACCAAACTACAGAAAGTCCTTTACACCCTACTCCAAATGGACTTTTGTTTCGTTCTTCTATAAAATCTGGTGGAATCACATTTAATTATAATTTTAACCAGTTACTTAAAAAAGGCCATATTCTCGAGCCCTATGTTCATTTGGGAATTGAATCTATTGAATATAATTCAGAAGTTGATACTGATCCCAATGATGCATCTTCTTTTTATGATAGTGATGTAAGTATATTTTCACCAAACCAACCAAAAAATAAATATGCAATTGGTATTCCATTAGAAATAGGTGCTCATGTACACATTGGAAATAAATTTAAATTTAGAGTAGGTAGTGCAATTCATTTTACTACAACAGATTATATAGATGGGATTAATAACTCTTCAAAGTTTCCTCTAGGTTATGGGAAAGATAACTTGCTCTTTACCCATATTGCTTTAGCTTACGATTTCAATGCAAAAAAAGAAAAACCTATTGACCCATTAATGGATGAAATATCAATGAATTTACTTTTACAAGACACCATAGATTCTGATGGAGATAGTATAGTAGATCATATTGATTTTTGTGCTAATACTCCACCAAATACACCTGTAGACCAGTTTGGATGTCCACTAGATGATGATATTGACGGGGTAATGAATTCTAAAGATAAGGAATTACTTACTCTTGAAGGTGTAATTGTAAATGAAGACGGTGTTACAATGACAGATGATGATTTTATGTTGGCTTACAAAAAATATATTGACTCCACGGGAGAGTATTCTGTGTGGGATACAATTTTAAATATTTCTTATTCTGGACCAATTAGTCCTAAGTTAAAATTTGATAAAAAAATTAAATACAATGCTCAAAAGGAATTATTTATTGTTATTGGCTCTGATGTTAAAGGTATTTCATCAGATGAACTATGGGAGAAATTAGCGGATAGAGACTTTCAAGTTAAGGAATCAGGAGATTCAATAATGTATGTTCTAGGTGGGTATGATGAAAACGAATTGTCTACCAAAATAAGGGAGTTGGAAGATAATAATGTTGAGGTTAAGGGAATTGTTGAAATTTCTTTAGATGACGAAATCATTGCTTTGGAGGAAGAAGAAATTGAACAAATAATGAATACACCTCAAATTGTGAAGGACAATTCCACTAAAAATGAAAGTTCAGCTGAATTTGTTCCAGTAATCGAACCAAATGATAATTCCCCAACTTTTAGAGTTCAAATAGGGGCTTTTAACAGGAAGATAAAAAATTCTATTTTTAAAGATATTCCAAATATTGTTGGGATTAAAGGAGATGATGGTTTATTTAGATTTTTCTCAGGATCTTTTTCTAATAAATCTAAAGCTGCATCTCATAAGATAGATCTTACTCTTTCTGGTTATAACGATGCTTTTATTGTTGCTTTTCAAAATGGTAAAAGAATTACTTTGAAAGAAGCGGGCTTTGAGTTAACTAAAGACTTTTCTGAAAATCTTAATTTGTCTTCAACTCCCTCTAAAAACCCAATAGATCCAAATATGGTCCGTTTTAAAATTCAAGTAGGAGCATTTAAAGAAAAAGTCCCCGAAGAAATATTGGCGAATTTTGAAAAATTAGGAAATGTAAAAGCTATTACCAATGCTGGTCAGGGTTATACTAAGTATTATATGGGTGATTTCATGGATTATTCAAACGTTTTGAAATTCAGAAAAAAATTAGTTGCAAATGGCTTAATTGACTGTTTTATTGTTGGAGAATTCAAAAATAAAATTATTACATCTAAAGAAGCAAAAGACTTACTTGGACAGTAATTTTAACATTGCTATATTTATTCTTATTTCAATCTTTTTTAGGTCAATTTCTTTAAATATTTTGTTCCTTTACAACATAATTTAATTGGTAATGCAATACGCAAAAAATATTCTTGAAACTATTGGAAATACTCCTCTTGTTAGACTTAACAACATAACGAAAGGAATTCAGGCAACTGTATTGGCAAAGGTTGAATTTTTTAATCCTGGTAGTTCTGTAAAAGACAGAATGGCACTAAAGATGGTTGAAGATGCAGAACAAGACGGTAGATTAAAACCTGGAGGAACCATTGTAGAAGGTACTTCTGGAAATACTGGGATGGGTCTAGCTTTAGCAGCTATAGTTAAAGGATATCAACTAATTTGTGTTTCTACCGACAAACAATCAAAAGAGAAATTTGATATTCTACGTGCTGTAGGTGCAGAAGTAATAGTTTGTCCAACCAATGTTGCTCCTGAAGATCCGAGGTCTTATTATTCAACTTCTAAAAGAATTGCTGAGGAAACTCCAAATTCATGGTATGTGAATCAATACGACAATCCTTCAAATTCTATTGCTCATTATCAACAGACTGGTCCTGAAATTTGGGATCAAACCAAAGGGAAAATCACCCACTTTGTAGTTGGTGTTGGAACCGGAGGGACAATTTCTGGAGTAGGAAAGTATTTAAAAGAAAAAAATCCAGCAATTAAAATTTGGGGAATTGACACCTATGGTTCAGTTTTTAAAAAATACCATGAAACTGGAGTTTTTGATGAAAATGAAATTTATCCTTATATAACAGAGGGAATTGGTGAAGATATTCTACCTGAAAATGTAAATTTTGATGTAATTGACAACTTTGAAAAAGTTACGGATAAAGACGCTGCTATATACACAAGAAAACTAGCTCGCGAAGAAGGTATTTTTGCAGGAAATTCTTGTGGTGCAGCAGTAAGAGGGGTAATTCAACTAGAAAAGCATTTTAAGAAAGGCGATGTAGTTGTAGTTTTACTTCATGATTCTGGAAGTAGATATGTTGGTAAAATGTACAACGATGAATGGATGAAAGAAAATAATTTCTTGTAATTAAATCTTTAACTAAAGGATTTTAGTTTTTGGTCTTCTTCCAAGTCTTGTATTTGTTAGAATAATTTTCAATTTTTTTTGTTCGTTCAGTTAGGGGTTCATTCTCTTTAATGGAGTTATGATAATCCATCGGTAAACTTTGATATATTTTAGTTCCTTCAGTTTTCCAGGCAATCATTTCCTCACTAACGTCCTTAATTATTTTACCTGGGTTACCAACGATTACTTTTCTGTCAGCAACTACCATCTCACTATTAACCAACGTTAATGCTCCTACAATACATTCGTTTCCAATTATTGCATCATCTAAAATAACTGCATTCATTCCAATTAGTGAATTACATCCAATAGTTGCCCCATGTACTATACAACCATGACCTAAATGTGCTCCTTCATTAATTATAACTGTTTCTCCTGGAAACATATGAATGGTACAGTTTTCCTGAACATTTGCCCCATCTTTTATAATTATTTTCCCAAAGTCTCCTCTAATTGCAGCTCCTGGACCAATATAAACATTTTTTCCAATGACCACATCCCCTGTAACATTTGCCTGAGAATGAATAAATGAACTTGGGTCAATTACAGGCTTAATTCCGTTAAATTCAAAAATCATCTTTACGGTTTTTCAATTATAGTTGCATAACCTTGTCCAACACCAATACACATGGTTACCAAAGCATATTTTTTGTTCTGGTTCTGGAGTTCAATGGCTGCAGTTTGTAATAATCGAGCTCCTGTCATTCCTAACGGATGACCAATAGCTATGGCACCTCCGTTTGGATTAATTCTCGGGTCATTATCCTCTAATTTCATAGCTCTTGTACAAGCTAAGCTTTGTGCAGAAAATGCCTCATTAATTTCAATTATGTCCATTTGATCAAGTGATAAACCAGTTCTTTTTAAAACTTTTTTACTTGCTTCAACCGGTCCTATTCCCATAATTCTCGGTTCAACTCCTGCAACTGCAGCACCTACTATCCTTGCCATTGGCGAAAAATGGTTCTTATTTGCAGCACTTTCGCTTCCAATTATTAAAGCTGCAGCTCCATCATTTAACCCCGAAGAATTTCCTGCAGTAACAGTTCCATTCTCTTTTCTAAAAGCAGGTCTAAGAGTTTTTAATTTTTCAAGTGAAGTATGGGGTTTTATAAATTCATCAGAACTAAAAATTAAATCATCTTTTTTTCTTAGAGGAATTTTAACAGTACAAATTTCTTCAGATAGCCTACCAGTTTCTTTAGCTTTAGTGGCTTTCATTTGAGAATTGTAGGCAAACAAGTCTTGGTCTTCTCTTGATATTTTATAAAGATCTACTAAATTTTCTGCAGTTTGGCCCATTCCATCGGTTCCATATAGCTTTGCCATTTTAGGATTTATAAATCTCCATCCAAAACTAGAGTCGTGCATTTCCACATCTCTTCCAAAAGCTTTGGATGCTTTTGAAATAACCAACGGACCTCTAGTCATATGTTCTACTCCACCTGTAATAAATAAATCTCCTTCATTCAAACTTATGGACCTATATGCATGTATTGTTGCAGCCATTCCTGATGAGCAAAGTCTATTAATTGTTTCACCTCCTATTTTATAGGGCAAACTGGCTAAGAGTAAAGCCATTCGAGCAATATTTCTATTGTCTTCTCCAGCTTGATTAGCACATCCTAAAATAACATCTTCTACTTGTTCCCAGTCTACTTTTGGATTTCTTTCCATTAATGCCTTTAAAGGAACTGTAGCTAAATCATCTGCTCTAAGATTACTTAATGAACCACCAAAAGAACCAATAGGTGTTCTAATTGCATCTAAAATATATGCTGATTTCATAGTTGTTTTTATATAAAGTTAGTCCAAAATTAGCTTGTAGTATATGTTAAAGCCAATCCTTATTTGTAAAATGTGCAATTCCTTTAAAAATAGCAATTTCTTCTTTCTTTTGATTAAATATATTAACTATAAACAGACTACTATTTTTTTGATTTTGTTTACATTCTGCAAATATTGTATCATTTAGTTCTACTTTTTTTAAGTACCGAATTTCTGCACTTTTTGTTAAAGAAATTTTACCCAATGAATTTGCCGTAAATGCAAAACAACTATCTGCTAGGCTGTAGCAAATCCCTCCGTGAGCCAGATTAAATCCATTGGTCATTTCTTTAGAAATGGTTGAGCTTAACTTACAATATCCTTTTTTAATAGAAATGATTTCGATACCCAGCCATTTGCTAAATAGATCATTATTCATCATTTTATGAACTATTTTTTCTGGAGACATCAATAAATTATAGAGATTGTTTTAATCCAGCTTCAATTAGCCCAACAAATAACGGATGTGGATTTTCTACTGTACTTTTGTATTCAGGATGGTATTGAACTCCAATAAACCATGGATGATCTTTGATTTCAATAGTTTCCATAAGTTGATTTTTTGAGTTTTTTCCAGAGAAAATTAACCCTTTGGATTCAAATTCTTTTACGTACTTATTATTAAACTCAAACCTGTGTCTATGTCTTTCTAAAATAGTTTCTTTTTTGTAAATTTTGTGCAGTAATGTCTCTTTTTCAATATCACATTTGTAGGCACCAAGTCGCATTGTTCCTCCCATTTTTTTGAGTTTTTTCTGCTCTTCCATCATGCTAATAACTGGAAATTTTGTTTCGGAATCAATTTCTATAGAATTGGCATTTTCCATTTTCAAAACATTTCTTGCAAATTCAACTACTGCACACTGCATCCCTAGACAAATTCCCAAAAAAGGTATTTTTTTTGTTCTAGCATAATGAACGGCTTTTATTTTACCCTCTATTCCTCTAGAACCAAATCCTGGAGCTACTATTATGCCATGAATATTTTTCAAAACGGATTCACAATCTTGGGTTTCTAGTTTTGAAGAATGTATCCAATGTAAGTTCACCTTAGTTTTATTCCTTGCACCTGCATGTATTAACGATTCGGCTATAGATATATAAGAGTCTTTAAGTTCTACATATTTTCCAATTAATGCTATTTCTATACTTTGTTCTGGGTTATATAAATTATTTAAAAATTTCTTCCACTTTGTTAAACTTGGTTTATTTTCTATTTTAATTTTTAGTTTTTCACAAACAACAGTATCTAGTTTTTCTTTAAGCATTAGTAAAGGAACCTCATAAATTGTTTTTGCATCTATGGACTCAATTACACACTCTTTCTCAACATTACAAAAAAGTGCAATCTTATTTCTAATGGAATCATCTAAATGGTACTCACTTCGACATACTAGTATGTCGGGCTGAATTCCGTATTCTAAAAGGGTTTTTACAGAATGTTGAGTAGGTTTTGTTTTAAGTTCTCCAGAAGTAGATAAATAGGGTATTAGTGTTAAATGGATAAATAAAACATCCTGACCTAAATCCCATTTTAATTGCCTTATTGACTCTATAAATGGAAGTGATTCTATATCGCCAACTGTTCCGCCAATTTCCGTAATAACAACATCGTAACTTTTCCCTTTTCCTAATTTTAAAATATGTTCTTTTATTTCATTGGTAATATGAGGAATTACTTGAACAGTTTTTCCCAAATAGTCTCCATTTCTTTCTCGGTTGATTACAGACTGGTATATTTTTCCTGTAGTGACATTGTTGTTTTTTGAAGTTTGAATATTTAAAAACCTCTCATAATGACCTAAGTCTAAGTCAGTTTCAGCACCGTCTTCTGTCACATAGCATTCCCCGTGTTCATAAGGATTTAGGGTTCCAGGATCTACATTTATATATGGATCAAGCTTTTGAATGGTAACATTTAGTCCTCTAGATTGTAAAATTTTAGCCAAAGAGGCCGAAACAATTCCTTTTCCTAATGAGGAAGTAACTCCTCCTGTTACAAAAATATATTTAGTAGATGATGATGACATTCCGTATGTAGATTTTGATACGGGAATTAAAGTTAATATTTAATTCCGATATCTTAAAAAAAAACAGAACTTAAAATTTCCAACTTGCACCTAAAGAAGGAAGAAGTGGAAGCTGGTAGACTTTTTCAGTGGTTATTCTATCCACGTAAAAAATATTTTTTCTTGAATATACATTTGTCATACTAAATGTTATATCCACAGTAGAGTTTTTGCTCAATTCTATATGTTTTTTAACTGCTATATCTAGTCTGTGATAAGAAGATAGTCTCCCTTGATTTAAATCTGCATAAATAATTCCCAATTGATCGTCATTAACAGTAGAAATATTTGTATTTATTCCTTGTGAATAATCTATTGAATGATAGTAGCCTTGCGTTTGAGTGAACGGAAGACCACTTCCAAAATTCCATCTTACATTAATTTCCCATCCCTCTCCAAAATTCTGTGTACCTACAAGGTTGATATTGTGTCTTCGGTCAAAGAGTGGCGAGTAAGTTCTAATACCATCCCACCTTAAAACTTTGCCTAGCGAATAAACAGCCCATAGATAGGTTTTATCATTGCTGTACTTAAGAACAAAATCTGTACCATAAGCGTCTCCAGTTTCAATTACAAAATCTTTTCTAAGTACATCTGGTGCATCATCATTTTCTTCATATAACTTATTTCTATTAACGTTGCTTAGTTGGTTAAACCACTTATAATAACCCTCAACATTTAAGGTGAGATGCTTTGCTAAGTCCCATTCAAATCCAAAAATTGCATGTGTAGCTTTCTGAAGAGAATGCTTTCTTGCTACTGTTTTTCCATTGTCTAGTGTTATGGAGTCTTGCAAATTATCAGGACCAGATAAAAATCCATAAAACAAGTTAACAACGTCTCTATCAGAATTTGCAGAAATTAAATTTTGAGAATAAAGTCCTGATGCAGCTTTAATCCTGAATTTTTCTGAGATATTGTATTTTAAACCTATTCTAGGTTCTGGAGAGAAATTTCTTAAGGAAGCATAGTATTGAGCCCTAAAACTTGGATTAATAACCAAAAGTCCTTTAATTATTTTTGCATCAACATAACCAGCAAGCTCTGTGGTATTATTATTTTGCTCAATTTTTCTGCCAACACTATTAAAGAAATTAAAATCTGTAGTAAATCCATTTACTTCAATTCCATATTTAATTTCGTTTTCTCCAAGAAAATATTTGAAATCAAATCCTAAATTGAATCCATTAATTCTACTTTCTCTAGGTTCTAGTGTTTCTCCTTCATTGATTGGGTCAAGTTCTGCAAGTGAGATTTTATAATCACTAATATTAAATTTCCCCATTATTAGAACAGGTGAACTAGCTGGAACAACTACAAAATTAGAACCAATTCCCCAAGAGTTCCAGTTTAAGTCAGAAACTGCTTTGTATTTTACTCTATCGTTGTAACTAAAACCAAAAAAATTGACTTTACTTCCAGTGGTTCCATTAATAGAAACTTTTCCATATAAATCAGTAAAATTAAATGGCAGGCCATTTGAATCTATATAACTATAAAGTTTTTTTGATGTTTGTTCTAAATAGGATGTTTTACCTGAAAAGATATAGGATGCAGTTGAATTGTTATTTTCTTCATTTAGTTTTTTAATTGGGCCTTCAATTTTTAATTTAGAACCAAATGGATTTACCGAAATTTTCCCTTTGTGTCTTTTTTTATTGCCATCTATGGTAGTTATATCCATTATTGAAGAAATTCTTCCTCCATATTTTGCTGAAAATCCACCAGTATAAATATCTGCACTTCTCATAATGTCTATATCAAAAACTGAAAAGAAACCAATAGAATGGAAGGGATTATATATTGTCATACCATCCAAAAGCACTTTATTCTGAATGGGAGAACCACCTCTAATATACATTTGACCTCCTTGATCGCCTGTAGTAACAACACCAGGAGTTGTTTGCAGATATTGAGCAAAGTCTGGTTCACCTCCGATGGCTACAACTCTTGCCATGTCTTTTGGAGTTGCAGTAATAACAGACATTTTGACTTCTGTTTTTCTCTCTTCTGCTTCTGCACTGTACTCAAACTCGTCTAAAACTTCATCGTTAACTTCCATGAAGAAGTTTTGAGTAGTGATTTTTCCTTTCTTTAATTCAATAGTGTACTCGATAGTTTTAAACTCTATATTAGTAATCTCAAGAGTAATCTTTCCCGCAGGAAGTTTATTAATTTGGTAATAGCCATTTAAATCTGTAGAAGAACCTGTCCCAGTTCCTTTTATTTTAACGTTAGTTCCAAACGAGGGTTCTCCAGTTTCTTTTTCATAGACAGTTCCTCTTACAGTAGCGAATTGAGATTGAGCAGTTAAGAACCCAAAAATTAGCAATAGGGGTAATACACTTTTTATGATGATTCTCATAATTGCCTCGAAGATAAAATTATTTTTCTTTTCTAAAACAGTTTCTATCAAAGACTATACAACTTAATTGTTATTTTCTATAACTGATTTGTTCGGAAGTTCTTCAAAACCCATATTGTATAATGTAAAACCAAAAATATCAGAATATTGTTCAATTGTTTTGCTTATTGGAGTACCTGCTCCATGGCCAGCATCTGTTTCAATACGAATTAGTGTAGGGTTGTTACCAGATTGCTTTGCCTGAAGTTCAGCAGCAAACTTAAAGCTGTGTGCAGGAACTACTCTATCGTCGTGATCGCCTGTTGTTATTAAAGTAGCTGGATATTCAACCCCCTGTTTCACATTATGAACCGGAGAATATCCTATTAAGTATTCAAACATTTCTTTACTATCTTCAGAAGTCCCATAATCGTAAGCCCATCCTGCTCCAGCGGTAAAAGTATGGTAACGAAGCATATCTAAAACTCCTACAGCTGGTAGTGCAACTTTCATTAAATCAGGACGCTGGGTCATTGTGGCTCCTACTAAAAGCCCACCATTAGAACCACCTCTTATAGCTAAATATTTACTTGATGTATAGTTATTTTGAATTAAGAACTCTGCAGCAGCAATAAAATCATCAAAAACATTTTGCTTTTTCATTTTAGTTCCAGCTTTATGCCATTTTTTTCCATATTCTCCACCGCCTCTTAGATTGGCCACAGCATAAACTCCACCTTGCTCCATCCAAACTGCGTTGGCTATACTAAATGATGGAGTCAGGCTAATATTAAAACCTCCATAACCGTAAAGAATGGTAGGGTTTTCACCATTTAATTTTAATCCTTTTTTATGGGTAATAATCATTGGAATAATAGTACTATCCTTTGAAGTATAGAATACTTGATTACTTTCATAGTTGTCAGTGTTGAAATCAACATCTGGCTTTTTATAAATTTTAGATTCTCCTTCTCTAGGATTGTATGAATAAATGGTTCTAGGGGTTTTATAGTTTGAAAAAGAATAATAGAGAATAGTATCCATTTTTTTTCCGCTAAATCCTCCAACGCTTCCAAGACCTGGAAGTTCTACATCGAAAATCATTTCACCGTTATAATTGTATTGCTTTACTTTAGAAACAGCATCTACCATATATTCTGCAAAGAAATACCCGCCACCATTTGAAGGACTTAATACATGTTCTGTTTCAGCGATAAAATCCACCCAATTTTCTGTTCTTGGATTGGAAGCATCCACAGTTACTATTTTTTTATTAGGTGCATTTAAGTTGGTTGCCAAATACAATTTACTTCCTTCATTTTCCATTACATATGTATCGCTATTGGTGTGGTCTAAAATGGTAACAAAATCGCTATTAGGCTTTGATAAGTCTTTCATAAATAATTTATTTCCGGAGGTTGAAACACTTGCGGAAACAAATAAGTAATTTCCATCTTCAGTAACATTTCCACCGACATATCTATGTTTTTCTTCGTCTGTTCCTCCAAATATAAGTTGGTCCTCAGCTTGTGATGTTCCTAGTTTATGGTAATAAAGTTTGTGCTGATCGGTTTTTGCAGATAATTCACTGCCTTGAGGTTTATCGTAACTAGAATAAAAGAATCCTTCATTTTTTTTCCAAGAAAGACCGGAGAATTTCACATCTACTATAGTGTCTTCCATAATTTCTTTGGAATGGACATCCATTACGATTACTTTTCTCCAATCACTACCACCTTCAGAAATAGAATAGGCAACAATACTACCAGAGTCTGAAAAGCTTAAAGCTCCTAAAGAGATTGTTCCGTCTTTTGAAAATTGGTTAGGATCTAAAAAAACTTCAGCAGACTCATTTTCTTTTTGCCTAAATATTACATATTGATTTTGCAAACCATTGTTCTTGTAAAAATAAGTGAATTCGCCCTTTTTAAAAGGAGCACTTATCTTTTCATAATTCCATAGGTATTCTAGTCTTTTTTTTAGGTCTGTCCTAAATGAAATATTTTTTAAATAGGCAAATGTTGTTTCGTTTTCTGCCTTTACCCACGATTCTGTTTCTTTAGATCTATCATCTTCTAACCATCTATATGAATCTTTCACTACAGTGTCAAAATAATTATCTACAACTTCTTTTTTTTCTGTAATTGGATAACTCATTGTTGTTTTTACTTTTTTTTGGGTGTTACTACAGGATAATAAAATAGAGAACATGCATAAGATA
>Ga0233438_10001553_pt1 | contig 24886 bp, 21 predicted proteins | sample SI_123_September_FD_182720 | JGI IMG/M metagenome (GOLD analysis project Ga0233438, IMG submission 182720) | Seawater microbial communities from Saanich Inlet, British Columbia, Canada - SI_123_September2016_10_MG | ecosystem: Environmental > Aquatic > Marine > Inlet | place: Canada: British...
TGTAAACCATCCTTTTTTTTAATAGCGCCTTTAACTTTTGGCCACTCACAATACCCATATCTAATAAGAAAACTGCTAAAAATTCTTAAGAAAATTGAACTCACCTCTAATGAAGCAGTAAAACAAGCTGTAATAGCTGGGTTAGGAATTTCGATTATGCCTATAATAGGAATACAACAAGCACTAAAAAATGGTGAATTACAAATTTTAAATATTAAAGGATTACCTATAGAAACTAACTGGAATCTAATTTGGTTAAAGTCTAAAAACTTGTCTAATGTTGCAAAGGCTTTTAGAGACTATATTGCTAATAATAAAGATGAAATAATTAAAAAACAATTTCAAATCGATTAAATAATTAGTTAGTTAAGCAAATTTTATAGATGAAGAAGGCTTAATTTTAGTAATAATATAAGAGGGGATTATTAACATTAAAAAGCACAATAATAAAGTACCCAAATTAAGCAACAAAATAGACCAAAAAGAAATATAAACAGGCAGTGTTGTAACATAATACGTTTCTGGATCTAGTGTAATAATCTGAAAATAATACTGTATTAATAAAATGCCCAAACCGATAAAATTGCCCCAAAACAAACCCTTTAAAATCAAATAAGATGCGTTGTATAAAAATATTTTTCGAATACTCATGTTTTGACTTCCTAACGCTTTTAAAATTCCAATCATTTGCACCTTTTCTAAAATTAATACCAAAAGAGCAGTAATCATATTTATGCCAGCAATAAAAATCATAATCGCGATGATAAACCATACATTATTATCAAAAAGCGCAATCCAATCAAATACATTCGGGTAACTTTGTTTAATTGTTTTACTATTTAACATACTACCTATTTCTGCATTAATCTCCTTCCCTTTCGTATCAATATCGTCAAAATTATTTAAAATTACTTCAAAACCTCCTACCTGGTTTTGAGTCCATTTGTTTAATTTTTGAACCTCTCTAATATCACCAATCATCATATTTTTGTCAAACTGAGCAAAACCTGAATTATAAATCCCTTTAATTATGTATTTTCTGTTAGAAGGGAGTTTGCTTTTCGCTGTTTTTAGAAAAGTGGCTGTTATAGTGTCATTTAATTTTAAGTTTAGCCTATTAGTAATTGTTTCTGAGAGCAAAACACCTTTTGTTCTCGATAGACTAAAATCTGGAAAAACTCCTTCCACAAGGTATTCTCTAAAAAATGACCAATCATAATCTGTAGAAACACCTTTAAAAACAATACCTTCAAAATCCTTATCAGTTCTTAAAATACCAACTTTATTTGCAAATATTTGTACATTTTTTATTCCATTAATATCATTGAATTTTGGATAAAAAAATTGTTCTTTTAAAATTGGCGTTGTGGAAACATCAGACTGATTGGTATCATAATTTACAATTTGAACATGGCCTTTAAAACCAGCCATTTTATCTCTAATTTTATGCTGTAATCCTGCGCCAGTTGCAACAGCAATAAGCATAATAACTATACCTAAAGTAATTGCAGTAATGGCAATTTTTATAATTGGCGATGAAATGGTATTTTTATACTTTTTACCAGCAATAATACGTTTGGCAATAAATAACTCGTAATTCAAACTAATGACTCTTTTAAACCCTTGTAAAAGTACCTATTTATTTTTGTTTTTACTGATGAATTTTCAGCTGTTTTCTTGTCAAGGAAAACAAATTAAAAATAAAAATACTTTAACAAATTCCCAAAAACAAACTCAAAGAATTATTACTGGAGCAGAAAATATAGAAGCCTATATTAGCATTTTAAAGGGAAAAAAAATTGGTATTGTAGCCAATCAAACCTCTGTTATCTATAAAAAAACAGATACCAAATACTTTCAAAAACATAAAACTAAAAAAAATGGTTTAAAACAGTTCGCTTATAAGAATACCCATCTAATTGATTCTCTCTTATCCTTAAATATTAACATTCAAAAAGTTTTTGCACCAGAGCACGGTTTTAGAGGAGAAGCAGATGCAGCTGCATTGATAAAAGATGCTAAAGATCATAAGACAGGTTTACCAATACTATCGCTGTATGGAAAAAATAAAAAACCAACTGCAAATCAACTTAAAGACATTGATCTAGTTGTTTTTGACATTCAAGATGTGGGTGTACGTTTTTATACGTATATATCAACTTTACATTATGTAATGGAAGCTTGTGCAGGATCAAATATTCCTTTACTTATTTTAGACAGACCAAATCCTAATGCACATTATATTGATGGGCCAATCTTAGAAAAAGAACATGCAAGTTTTGTAGGTAAACATCCTGTGCCTGTTGTTTATGGAATGACCATAGGTGAATATGGACAAATGATAAATGGAGAAAAATGGTTAAAAAACGGAATTCAATGCGATCTATTAGTGATTCCAGTAAAAAATTACAATCATAATTCTGAATACAGTTTAACAATTAGACCATCACCAAATTTACCAAATGACAAGTCTATAAACCTTTACCCTAGTTTAGGTTTTTTCGAAGGGACAACTATAAACGCTGGTAGAGGAACTGAATTTCAATTCCAACGATATGGGGCTCCTTATTTTCCAAAAACAAACTTTAACTATACTCCTCAATCAAATTTTGGTGCTAAATACCCAAAACACCAAAACAAACATTGTTATGGAGTAGATTTATCTGATGTTAAAAAATTATCAGCTATAAATTTAGAATGGTTAATGGATGCTTATCAAAAAACACCAAAAAACCAAAAATTCTTTGGAAATACTTTTACCATACATGCAGGTAACACAAAACTACAAGAACAATTAGAAAAAGGAATTTCTGCAAAAGAAATTCATAAAAGTTGGCAGAAAGATTTAGAGGAATTCAAAAAAATTAGAAGTAAATACTTAATTTACAAGTAATTTATTTTCTTTTTTTCTTTTCATTATACTCGTATGGTAAAGCCTTTTTCAAGTTTTCTACTATTGCGTAGGTTGCAGGACAAACAAATGTATTTGCAATAGTTAAATCGGTAATCTGTATAAATTTCTTTCGATTCGTATGAGGATACTCTGAACAAGCTTTCGGACGAACATCGTAAATAAAACATGTATTATCAGATTCATCTAAAAAAGTACAAGGAGACGATTTTAGTACCATAAAATCATCTGTATCTCTCTCAAGGTATTGATTTGTAAAATCAGCAACCTTCATTTTTAAATGCTTTGCAATCCTTTCTATATCCTTTACTGTAAAAATAGGACTAGTGGTTTTACAACAATTACCACAGGCCAAACAATCAGTTTTTTTAAACTCTTTGTCATGCAGTTCTTGCATCACATAATCTAAATTCTTTGGAGTACGCTTTCTTAAATTTGCAAAATATTTTTTATTCTCTTTATGAACTTCTTTAGCTAAATTGGGTAATTCTTCTAGTTGTTTTTGCATTCGCGAAAATTACAATAATTCCCTTTAAAAATAGGGTTAATTTGTGTATTTTCGCATCTTAATTTTTTAGGAGTTTATGAATATTCAGAATGTAATAGAAAGCAATGTTAAAAAGGGCTTTTTTACCTTATATAATATAGAATTACCAACTGTAGAGTTTCAGGCAACTCGTAAAGAATTTGATGGTGATATTACTGTTGTTGTATTTCCAATGTTACGTTTCAAGAAAGGTAACCCTGTTCAAATAGGAGAAGATTTAGGAAAATACCTAGTAGGGAATGTTACAGAAATCAACAATTATAATGTAGTAAAAGGCTTCTTAAACCTTGTAATTTCAGATGCTTTTTATTTAGATTTTTTCAATTCTATTTATAATGAAGCAAATTTTGGAACCGCTAGCCCAAAAGATGATGAAAAAGCGGTAATGGTAGAGTATTCTTCTCCAAACACCAACAAACCGCTACATCTAGGTCACGTAAGAAATAATTTACTCGGCTTTTCTGTTGCAGAAATTATAAAAGCTGCTGGAAAAAAAGTATACAAAACTCAAATCATAAATGATAGAGGAATTCACATTTGCAAATCCATGTTGGCTTGGCAGAAATTTGGAAATGGAGAGACACCTTCCTCTACTGGTCTAAAAGGAGACAAATTAGTAGGAAATTACTATGTGAAATTTGACCAAGAGTATAAAAAAGAAATAGCAGCTTTACTTGCTAATGGAAAAACTGAAGATGAGGCTAAAAAAGAAGCTCCTTTATTAGTAGAAGCTCAAGAAATGCTGAGAAAATGGGAAGCAGGAGATAAAGCTATAGTTTCACTTTGGAAAGAGATGAATGGTTGGGTTTATGATGGTTTTGATACTACCTATAAAAACATGGGTGTAGATTTTGATACCCTTTATTACGAAAGTGAAACCTATTTGTTAGGTAAAGATGTTGTTGCACAAGGCATAGAAAAAGGAGTGTTTTTTAAAAAGGAAGATGGTTCTGTTTGGTGTGATTTAACTGATGAAGGTTTGGATGAAAAAATTGTTTTACGTTCAGATGGCACAGCAGTTTACATGACACAAGATATTGGTACTGCTATACAACGTGTAAAAGATTTTGAAGATGTTGGAGGTATGGTTTATACTGTTGGTAATGAGCAAGATTATCATTTTCAGGTGTTATTTTTGATATTAAAAAAACTAGGTTTTGATTGGGCAAAACAATTGCATCATTTAAGTTATGGAATGGTAGATTTACCTTCTGGTAAAATGAAATCTAGAGAGGGTACTGTAGTTGATGCAGACGATTTAATGTTAGAAATGACTGCTACTGCAAAAGAAATTTCTGAAGAACTTGGAAAACTAGATGGGTATTCTAATCAAGAAAAAGAAGATTTGTATAAGACCATTGGACTAGGTGCTTTAAAATATTTTATCTTAAAAGTAGACCCTAAAAAAAGAATCTTGTTTGACCCTAAATCTTCAGTAGATTTTCAAGGAAATACTGGCCCTTTTATTCAGTATACTTATGCTAGAATTCAATCTATAATTAGAAAAGCAAACTTTGATTTTTCTAGTAATGTTTCTGTTCAATTGCATGAAAAAGAAAAAGAATTATTAAAGCAATTGGCATTATTTACTGAAACTATTCAACAAGCAGCAACAAACTACTCTCCAGCAGTTATTGCAAACTACACGTATGATTTGGTAAAAGAATTCAATTCTTTTTATCAAAATGTATCTATATTGGGAGAAGAAAATAAGGATAAAAAAATATTTAGAGTACAACTTTCTAATAAAGTAGCAGCAACTATAAAAATTGCATTCTCATTATTAGGAATTCAAGTTCCTGAAAGAATGTAACAATAAAAAGTAAAACTTTTTAATTCAACAATCATTGTTTAATTTTGTCACGTTATAAATACCAAATAAGAAAAAATATAAAATGAAATACGACATCATCATTATTGGAAGTGGACCTGGAGGATATGTAACAGGCATTAGAGCATCTCAACTAGGTTTTAAAGTAGCAATAGTAGAAAAAGAATCTTTAGGAGGTATTTGTTTAAACTGGGGTTGTATCCCTACAAAAGCATTGTTAAAATCTGCTCAAGTTTACGACTACTTAAAGCACGTAGATGAGTATGGCTTAAAAGCTGAAGCTATAGATAAAGATTTTAATGCCGTAATAAAAAGAAGTAGAGGTGTTGCAGACGGTATGAGTAAAGGTGTGCAATTCTTAATGAAAAAAAATAAGATTGATATAATAAACGGTTTTGGTAAAATAAAAACTGGAAAAAAAGTAGCTGTTACTGGAGAAGATGGTAGTGTTAAAGAATACTCTGCAGATAATATAATTATTGCAACTGGAGCACGCTCTAGAGAGTTACCAAACCTTCCACAAGATGGTGAAAAAGTAATTGGGTATAGAAAGGCGATGACATTGCCTAAACAACCAAAATCAATGATTGTAGTTGGTTCTGGTGCAATTGGTGTAGAGTTTGCTCATTTTTACAACACTATGGGAACAGAAGTTACAATAGTAGAGTACATGCCAAACCTAGTACCAGTTGAGGATATTGATATTTCTAAACAATTTGAGCGCTCTATAAAGAAATCTGGAGTAAAAGTAATGACCAATTCTTCAGTTGAATCTGTAGACACTAGTGGAAAGGGTGTTGTTGCAACTGTAAAGACAAAAAAGGGTGAAGAAAAACTTGAGGCTGATGTTTTATTATCTGCAGTTGGAATAAAATCGAATATAGAAAATATAGGATTAGAAGATGTAGGTATTATCGTAGATAGAGATAAAATTTTAGTGAACGATTACTACCAAACAAATATTCCAGGTTATTATGCTATTGGAGATGTTGTTCCTGGACAAGCTCTAGCACATGTTGCCTCTGCAGAAGGTATTACTTGTGTAGAAAAATTAGCGGGTTTACATGTAGAACCAATTGATTATGGAAATGTTCCTGGATGTACTTATGCTACTCCAGAAATTGCATCTGTTGGCTTAACAGAAGCAAAAGCAAAAGAAGCTGGGTACGATTTAAAGGTTGGTAAATTTCCTTTTTCTGCCTCAGGAAAAGCAAAATCTGCAGGAACTCCTGATGGTTTTGTAAAAGTAATTTTTGATGCAAAGTACGGAGAATGGCTTGGTTGCCATATGATTGGCGCTGGTGTAACAGACATGATTGCAGAAGCTGTACTAGGAAGAAAACTAGAAACAACAGGGCATGAAGTATTAAAAACAATACACCCCCACCCAACTATGAGTGAGGCAGTTATGGAAGCAGTTGCTGATGCCTATGATGAAGTTATTCATCTATAGATTTTGACAGTTCAAAGAAAAAAATAATCTTAAAAGAATTATCACTGTATTTTTGAAGAAATATATTTAGATAGAAGAAAAGCTGAAATAGGAGGTGAAGTCGATGGATATTTAACACAACAAGGCTATTACATAGATGATAAAAAAAACAGTTAAATAATATTTAATATATTTTTTTTGATTACAAATACCCCAAAATTTAGAAGTATTCTTTTAAAAGCACTGCTTAAACTTGTTATTGCAGGATGTTTTATTGGTCTTTTTAAAAAGCATGATTTGGCTATTGCTGTTCTTTTAATGGTTAAAATAGGCTACAACTGTTACAAAGAGATAATAGCACCCAAAAAAAATAAAAACTGGTTACTACTTATAGGAATGCTTTTAACTGGCTTTGGGGGAATTGTGGGAGAAACCTGGGGTGTTACCAATGAATATTGGGAATATCATGAAGTAACAAAATCCATACCTTTATGGGTGCCTTTTGCTTGGATGTTAGCATTTCATTTCTTGTACAAACTAGAGCGTAATTTAATTCCGCTTTTAAAAACACCTACTCAAAAACATAAAATTCTACTCGCTATAATTTTAGCACTTATTCTACCTGCTTTTGGAGAAATAATTACAATTCAATTAGGAGTTTGGACTTATTACTGGCCTTACCAGGTTCTTGGAGTGCCTTTTTATGCATTTCTGTGTTTACTTTTTGTGCATATGTTGGTCTATAGCATATTACATTTTATATGTAAGAGGTATAAAATAAACGATATTGTGTATCACTAAAATCTCCAACAAGCAATTCTTGTTACTTTATTTCCTTGTTGCATAGGAATTACCTTAAATTCTTTAACACCTAGTTTTTTAGAAGAAGATTGTAAACTTTCTATATTATCTTTTTTAGAAACTAAACTAGTAAACCATTTACTTTTTTGAGGTTGAAGAGAACTTTCATATAAATAGGTGTGTAAAAATGCTTTTTCACCTCCTACATACCAAAGTTCATTGTTATTACCAGAAAAATTACGGACAGCATTATTCCCTAAATTTCTACTTTTCCTTTTATTCGCACCTTGCGCTTCTTCTGCAGATTTATAAAAAGGAGGATTACACATTGTAGCAGAAAAGGAATCAACATCTTCCAAAATATCTTTTAAAATATGTGCTTCATTAAACTGCTGACGCAATTCTATTTGGTCTGTAAAGTTATTGTCATCTATAATATCTTGAGCAGTATCTAATGAATCTAAATCAATATCTGTTGCTACAAACTTCCAATTGTATTCTGCAACTCCTAAAAGCGGATAAATACAAGTTGCACCTGTACCAATATCTAAAATTATAATCTCTTTTTCATCTGACAACAAATCCTTTAAATGATGTATATAATCTAATCTTCCAGGTATTGGAGGACACAAATTTTCATTTGGAAAGTCCCAAACAGAAATAGTATCGTAAGAAAATAATAAGGCTTTGTTTAATTCTTTTACAGCAATTGGATTCGAAAAATCGATAGTAACAGAATCGTATGTATTGGTAATTACAAATTCTTTTAACTTAGGATTTTGTTTCACAAGCAAATCTAAATCATACCCTTGATTAAACCTGTTTTTTGGATGAAGGCCTTTGTTTTTCATTAAATTTCTAAGATTGTAAATTCTAATTGTAAAGGCTTTAACTCCTCTTTTAATATTGCTAAAAATGATGCTCCGTATTCTAAATAATAGTTAGAAAAATTACGTTGACGTTCTTCTAAAGATTCATTAGGTAAAATTTCATTTTGTAAGAGCGTAATTCTGTCTACCAAGTCTTTTTGTCGTCTTTTTTCTGCTTTTAGCAATCGTTTTTCAAGGTTTTCTAAACCTTTTATTTGTTTTCTTTCTTGTGCATTAACCGCATTTAAAAAAGTAACATCTGTTTTTTGAGCAACCTCTTTTAAATCTTTAAACTGCGATTTTAAAAATTCAATTTTTGCTGAAAAATCAGTTTCTATAGCTGTATTTGTAATCACTTTCTGAGAAATTAAATCAAACTGATTTAAAAATAATTCCTTTTTAGAAATAGTAAGTTTATCTAATTTTTTAGCCTGTTTCTCAGAAATTACTTGCACTGAATTTCTAAGTAATAAAATTGGAAAAGGAACTTTTACCTTATTAAAATACGCTTTAAGTTCTAACCAATAGGCTAATTCTCCTCCTCCACCAATATAACAGAGATTAGGTAAAATAACTTCTTGATATAAAGGTCTCATTATTACATTAGGAGAAAATGCTAAAGGATTATTAGTAACCTCTGCCAATATTTCGTCTTTCGTAAACGTAATTTCTGTGTTGTTTACTTTATAAATATCATTTTCAAAAATGATTCTTTCTCTAAAATCATCGCCCAAATAAAATAAGTTGATTTCTCTTGGGTTAACTTGTATTTTGTAATTTTCCTCTAATTCCTTTATAGATTTAGTAACAGCAGTAAAAGAAGTTTCTTCTTGCAATTCTTGTTTTATAAAGGGTACAAATACATGTTTTAATTGTGTATCATCACCATCAACAATTATTAAACCGTACGTTTTAAAAATTTCATTGGCTATAAAACGTGTAGCATCTGCTAAATTTTGGTGTTCTAAATAGCCTTTAGAAAAAAGATTTTTTAAATATTCAGCATTCTTAGAGTTGCCTAAATGATTTGAAAATACCTGAAACACTTCTCCTAAACCTTCAGTGGAGAAACGACCTACAGCTCCACCATCATTTCTATTCCAAGCTACCTTTTTACCAACAAAATTAAAATAGTTAATCTCTTCAAAATCATGATCTTCTGTAGCCATCCAATAAATAGGTACAAAGTTTTTATCTGGGAATTTATCTGCTAATTCTTCACATAAATTTATGGTAGAAAATATTTTATATAAAAAATATAATGGGCCTGTAAAAAGATTTAATTGGTGCCCAGTTGTAATGGTGAATGTTTCTTTCTTTCTAAGTAACTCAATATTCTCTTTAGTAGCTTCAGAGATACTAAACTCATCATATTGTTGCGTTAGAGCATTGGCTAAAATTATTCTATTTTCTAAAGAGAATGATTTTTCCTTTTCTATAATCTGATTCTGAAATCCTTCTAAATTTGGAAAATTATTATAATAAGGTTTTAAGTTTTTATTTTGCTCCAAATAATGATGCATTATTTCTGAAAAAAAGCCTGTTTCTTGAAAAGGGATGTGTGTTACTTTCATAATTAATAACTCCTTTTTTTGCAACACTCAGAATCTGACATAGAAATCGTATAGTTTGGTTAAATTTTCGATAAAAATACAACTATTTTAAGTGATGTTAAAAAATGTAAAACGCTCTAACATATTTTTAACTCCTTCCTTAAATGCTTAATGCAATTAGTAAATTATATTGCTTACTTTTGGTGAAATTCAAATTTAAATTCATGAAAATTAAGGCTTTTATTCTTTTATTTTTTGTTTCATCTATTGCTGTTTTTTCGCAAACAGTTAAATCTCCTGCAGAATTTTTAGGTTATGAAATTGGCTCTAGATTTACAAGACATCATCAAGTAGTAGATTACTTTAAGTGTATAAGCAACTCATTACCAAATGTTAAATTGGAAAAATATGGTGAAACTAATGAACATAGAGAATTGTATGTAACCTATATATCTTCTCAAGAAAATATAGACGATATAGAAAACATCAGAAAAGAAAACCTTTCGCAAACAATATCTAGTAATACAAGTACTAATGACAAAGCCATTGTTTGGTTAAGCTATAATGTACATGGAAATGAAGCTTCTAGTACTGAAGCAGCTATGCTTACGCTTTATGATTTAGTTACCAATAAGAAAGAGTGGTTAAAAAATACCATTGTAATTATAGATCCATGTATAAATCCTGATGGTAGAGATAGATATGTAAATTGGTACAATCAAGTAAAAAGTACTCCTTTTGATATTGCTCAAGATGGAAAAGAACATCATGAACCTTGGCCTGGAGGAAGACCAAACCATTATCTATTTGATTTAAATAGAGATTGGGCTTGGGCAACACAAGTAGAAAGTCAGCAACGAATTAAAATATATAATAAATGGATGCCTCATATTCATGTAGATTTCCATGAACAAGGTATTAATAATCCATACTACTTTGCACCTGCAGCAGAACCATTTCACGAAATTATTACAGATTGGCAACGTGATTTTCAAACACAGATTGGAAAAAATCATGCTAAATATTTTGACAAAGAAGGTTGGTTATATTTTACCAAAGAAAGCTTTGATTTGCTATACCCAAGTTATGGAGATACCTACCCTACTTTTATGGGTGCTATTGGTATGACTTATGAACAAGCAGGTCATGGAAGAGCTGGTTTAGGTATTAATACTGATGAAGGAGAAGTATTAACGCTAAAAGACAGAGCTTCACATCATAAAACAACAGGATTATCTACAGTCGAAATTGCTTCTAAAAATGCTGAAAAATTAAATTCAGAATTCAAAAAGTATTTTAATAATGATAATATTACCTACAAGAGTTTTGTAATTAAAAACGAAAATCAAGATAAGATAGATCGTTTAAAATTATTAATTGACAAACATGAAATAGCCTATGAAAATGCCAATAATGTTTCTGTAAAAGGTTATAATTATGCAACTCAGAATGAAACTAAATTTAGTGCATCAAATAAAGATTTGGTAATTCATACAGATCAACCAAAAGGAAAAATGGTAAATGTTTTGTTTGAGCCATCAGCTAAATTGGTAGATTCATTAACCTACGATATTACAGCTTGGTCTTTACCTTATGCACATGGCTTTAATGCAATAGCCTCTAAAACTAAAGTTGATTCTTCTAAAAGTAACTCTGTAAATACAGTTGTAAATACTATAAATAAGAATGCATATGCCTATATTTCTAAATGGAATAGTTTAAAAGACGCTACATTTCTTGCTGATATCTTAAAAAATAATATTGTTCCTAGATTTGCTACAAAACCTTTTACTGCGAATGGAATTGCTTATGAAAGAGGAACCTTAATTATTTTAAGAAATGACAATAGAAATGAAAATTTCGATGCAAAACTCTTAGACATTGCAAATCAAAATAAAAGACAATTAACTTCAGTTACTACAGGTTTTTCTGATGCAGGAGTAGATTTCGGATCTTCTGCAGTACAACCCATCAATAAGCAAAAAGTAGCCTTACTTTCTGGTGAAGGCACATCTTCTTTAAGCTTTGGTGAAATATGGCACTTTTTCGAAACTGAATTAGAATATCCTTTAACCATTTTAAATTCAGACTATTTTAGCAAAACAGATTTCTCTAAATATGATGTAATAATTTTACCTAATGGATACTATAGCAGTATTTTAAATACAAATACTTTAGAAAAATTAACCGCTTTTGCAAGATCTGGAGGTACAGTAATTGCAATAGGTTCTGCTTTAAATAGTTTTGCTGATAAAAAAGGCTTTAGTTTAAGTAGAAAAAAGCTTGAGGATAAAAAAGAAAATAACTTAATGCCTTATGCAGGTCAAGAAAGAAATAATGTAGCTAATCTTATTACTGGAGCTATTTTTAAAAGTACAATAGACACTACACATCCTTTAGGTTTTGGATATAGCAATGCATACTTTTCTTTAAAATTAAGTGGCAGCGCTTATAATTATTTAAATGGAGGTATTAATGTAGGTTATTTTGGTAAAAGTGCTACTAATGTATCTGGGTTTGCAGGTAAAACAGCTTTACAAAACGTACCTGAATCTCTGTTATTTGGTGTTGATGAAAAAGGAAGAGGAAGCTTTGTTTATATGGTAGACAATCCTTTATTTAGATCCTTTTGGGATAATGGAAAACTATTCTTAGCGAATGCAGTATTTCTGCTAAATTCAGACAAATTGAAATAAAATAAAAAACCACTCAATAATGAGTGGTTTTTTTATGCTTTTTATTTTTTAACCTTTTGATGCAAAGGTTGTGGTTTTTCTTGTTTCTTTACTGGAGTTCCATATAAATCATAATCTCCAGCTTCATAAATTTCAACATCTATAAACTCACCAATTTTAATATAATGTTCTCTAGCATCTACTAAAACATCATTATCTACATCAGGGGAATCAGATTCTGTTCTTCCATAAAAATACTCACCATCTTTTCTATCAAATAAACATTTAAAGGTTTTTCCAACTTTCTGCTGATTCAGTTCCCATGAAATTTGAGACTGAACTTCCATAATTTCGTTTACCCTTTTAAACTTAACTTCTGCTGGCACATCATCCTCTAAAACATAAGCTCCCGTGTTTTCTTCATGCGAATACTCAAAAGCACCTAATCTTTCAAAACGCATTTCTTCTACCCAATCTTTTAATTCTTGAAACATTTCTTCTGTTTCACCTGGATAACCTACAATAAGCGTTGTTCTTATTGCCATTTCTGGCACAGCCTCTCTAAACTTATGAATTAATGCTGTTGTTTTTTCATGAGTTGTTCCTCTTTTCATAGATTTTAACAACTCTGTATTAATATGTTGTAAAGGAATATCTAAATAGTTACACACCTTAGGTTCACGTTTCATAACTTCTAAAACATCCATAGGAAAACCTGTAGGAAATGCATAATGCATTCTAATCCACTCGATTCCATCTACTTTTACAAGCGCTTCTAATAATTCTGATAACGCACGTTTTTTATAGATATCTAACCCATAATAAGTTAAATCTTGTGCAATTAACATGATTTCTTTAATCCCTTTCTCAGCCAATTTAGTGGCTTCTGTAACCAAATCTTCTATTGGTGTAGAAACATGTTTACCACGCATTAAAGGAATTGCACAAAAAGAACAAGGTCTATCACAACCCTCAGCAATTTTTAAATAAGCATAATGTTTAGGTGTAGTTGTTAAACGTTCACCAATTAATTCATGTTTGTAATCTGCCTCTAAAACTTTTAATAAGTTAGGCAAATCATGAGTACCAAAATATTGGTCAACATTAGGTATCTCTGCTTCTAAATCTGGCTTATAACGTTCGCTTAAACAACCAGAAACAAAAACTTTATCTACTTCTCCTGCTTCTTTTCTTTTAGCATAATGCAAAATAGTATCTATTGATTCCTCTTTTGCTTTACCAATAAATCCACAAGTATTGATAACTACAATGTTTCCATCATCGTTTACATCTTCATGAACCACGTTTTTACCATTGGCTTTTAATTGGCCCATTAAAATTTCACTGTCGTAAACGTTTTTAGAGCAACCTAAAGTAACTACGTTAATCTTATTTTTTTTGATGGTTTTTGTACGCATTCTGTTTTTATTTAAGCGAGTGCAAAAATAGTACTTTTTAAATGATTGATATTCTTTCTATTGATAGTTTTTAGGCATTTTTCTTGCTTTTGTCAATTGCTCAAAAGCATAGCCCAATTCTAATAAATTTCTTTCATCAAAAGGTTTACCCACAAAAGTTAAACTAATTGGTTCTCCAGAAGGTTTATATCCCATAGGAACCGTTAAAGTTGGGTGAAAAGAAACAGCTGCTATACCTGAATGATAATTATTTATAGATAAAATTGCATCTAAATTTTCTGCTTCTAGAGCTTGTAAATACTTCTCTGCTTCCAATTTTAAATTTGCTTTAATAATTTCTAATTCAGCTAATGTAGTTTCATCTTTTACAATTCCATCAAACAATTGTTGACCATAAGGCGCCCTTAAAATAGAATCTTTTTTATTAAACTCAATTACATCTTTTACATTTTTAATAAATAATGATTTATCTGCTTCACTAGCTATGTACTTAGGTAAATCATATTTCATATCGATATTTAAAAGAGTAATAAAACCATTAAATGAAATTTGAGGTGGTGTAATTTCTACAATTTCAACACCAACTTTTCTCATCTTTTCTATGTTTAAAGCATAAATAGAATCTCCTAACAAGGATTTTAAAACACCAAGTCTTTTGCCTTTAAAACTATTTGGTAATCCATTTTTATAATACGCTTCATCTATCTCTTTTGATTTACTATCATCTTTATCATAACCTCTCATAGCATTCATAAAAATGGCATTATCAATTACATTTTTAGTCATAGGTCCAGGAGTATCTAAAGTACTAGAAATTGGCACAATACCTGACCTGCTTAAAACACCAATTGTAGGTTTTAAACCAACTACAGAATTCTGGCTTGAAGGTGATGTAATAGAACCCGAAGTTTCTGTACCTACTGCAGCCACTGCAAAATTAGCAGCTACTGTTACTCCACTTCCTGCAGAACTTCCTCCAGTTTCGAATTCAGCTCTTCCATATGGATTTAAGGTTTGACCTCCAATTGCTGAATAACCTAGAGGACAGCCTGAACAAAAGAAATACGCCCATTCACTTAAATTTACTTTTCCTAAAATTAGAGCACCATTTTCTCTAAGTTTTTCTACGATAAAGGCGTCAGTTTTAGTGTAATTTCTTTCTAAAGCTAAAGCACCTGCTGTTGTTGGCATTTCTTTTGTGTTGATGTTGTCTTTTAACAAAACAGGCATTCCATACATAGAAAATTCTGAAATAGTATCTTTATTTAAGTCCTTTTCTCTAGCTTCTTTTAAAACATTAGGATTTAAGGCTATAATTGAGTTTAGGGATAAAGTTGAATCACTTTCAAATTTTCGAATTCGATATAAATAGAACAAGGTTAATTTTTCATAAGATAACTTGCCCTCTTTTACATGATTTTGTAAAGTAGGAATATCTTGTTCTAAAATTAATGGTTTTAATTTGTTATAATTTTCTTCTGAAAACTTGGCTAAGTCATACTGAAATGGTTTGTAAACCTCATTCATGTCAATTACTTTAGACTGAAAAAGTTTAAATTTCATTCTTCCATTTTGATGATTTTGTTGTGCTTCAATAGCAGCAGATTCATCATATTTTTCAAATTGAAACTCAGGTTCTTTTTCTTGAGGTTTGCAAGAAAATAGTACAAGTACAGAAAATAAAAATAATAATGATTTTTTCATTGTAGTAAATTTATACCCAAATATAAGAAACAAAAAACACCTTTTATGAAAAACATAAAAGGTGCTATAATAATTTAGTTGAATAAGTCTACTTAAAAAAGGAATCTACAAATTCCACTTTATTAAAAACTTGTAAATCATCGATACCTTCACCTACTCCAATATATTTTACAGGAATTTGAAACTGATCAGAAATTCCAATAACAACTCCACCTTTTGCTGTACCATCTAATTTAGTAACTGCTAAACTTGTAACCTCTGTAGCTTTAGTGAATTGTTTAGCTTGTTCAAAAGCATTCTGACCTGTAGAACCATCTAATACTAATAAAACATCATGTGGTGCATCAGCAACTACCTTTTGCATCACTCTTTTAATTTTTGTAAGCTCGTTCATTAAGTTTACTTTATTGTGTAAACGACCAGCTGTATCAATAATAACAACATCAGCATCTTGCTTTACAGCAGAAGTTAAGGTATCAAAAGCTACTGAAGCAGGATCTGAGCCCATTTCTTGACGAATGATAGGCACATCTGTTCTATCTGCCCAAACTTGCAATTGATCTATAGCTGCTGCTCTAAACGTATCTGCAGCGCCTAAAACTACTTTTAAACCTTGCTTTTTAAATTGGCTTGCTAATTTACCTATAGTAGTAGTTTTACCTACACCATTTACACCAACAACCATTAAAACATAAGGCATTTTCTGATCATCCTTTTTAGGAATCTCAGGAATTGAAAAATCAGTTTCATTACCAACATTAGTTTCAGATAACAAACCAGCAATTTCTTCACGAAGTATTGCATTCAATTCATCTGTACCCACATATTTATCTTTAGCTACTCTTGCTTCTATTCTATCAATAACTTTTAAGGTAGTATTTACACCAACATCTGATGCTACTAAAACCTCTTCTAAATTATCTAATACATCATCATCTACTTTAGATTTACCTGCAACTGCTTTAGAAAGTTTACCAAAAAAACTTTCTTTTGTTTTCTCTAATCCTTTATCTAAAGTTTCTTTTTTCTCTTTTGAAAAAATTTTCTTAAAAAAACTCATATATTTTATTGTTTCAAATATCAATTTAAAAAAGATATTTAATTTATTGTAATAGCAATTAACTATTAAATTAGTGCTATAAAAAGCTGTTAATCAATTATTAATTACTGTATAAAAGTACGTAATTATAAGGCATAAAAAAAACTACTTCTTATTTCTAAAAAGTAGTTTTAATATTTTATATAAGCTGATTATTTTTTTGCTAAAAATTTATCAACTTCTGAAGGATCCATAATTGCTTCAACGAACATGTAAGCTCCTGTTTTTGGAGACTTCACCATTTTTATTGCTTTACTTAATCTTTTTGATCCTGTTTGTAACGATGCTACTGATTTCTTTGCCATATTAAAATGTTTTTAATCTATGTGCTCTGTTCTGAGTTCTAGATTGTTTAGAATTACTTAATTTCTTTGTGAACAGTCATTTTCTTTAAGATAGGATTAAATTTCTTAACCTCTAATCTATCTGGAGTGTTCTTTTTGTTCTTAGTTGTAATGTATCTAGAAGTACCTGCTTGACCAGATGCTTTGTGCTCTGTGCACTCTAAAATTACTTGAACTCTATTTCCTTTTTTTGCCATCTCTGTATATTTTTATTAGCTAGAACCTAATTATTTTGTTAAAAATCCGTTAGCTCTTGCTTCTTTGATAACTGCAGAAATTCCTTTCTTGTTAATATTTTTTAAAGCAGATGCGGATACTTTTAAAGTTACCCATTTATCTTCTTCTGGAATATAAAAACGCTTGGTCATTAAATTAGCGTCAAATGTTCTTTTAGTTCTATTTAATGCTTTAGAAACATTGTTTCCAACCATTGCTTTTTTTCCTGTTAATTCACAAACTCTAGACATCTTCTTAGACAGTTTTATAGTGTTATCTCTAAACGAGGTGCAAATCTACAAATAAATCTAATTGTGAACAAAACAATTTTACGAATTTTTTAATATTTCTTTCTCTAGCATTTCTAATGCTTTGTTTACTGTTTTATCGATAACTCTTCCCCTTGGCTTTCCAAAAATAAATTCTTCTACTAAAACAGAATTCTTTGTGGCTACAGCAATAAAAACAACCCCTACACTTTTGTCATTATGATCTGTGGTTGGCCCAGCATTACCTGTTACTGCAATTGCATAATCTGCCTGTAACTTTTCTTGTACTCCAAGCGCCATTTCTTCGGCTACTTCTTTACTAACAACAGTATTTGTTGAAATAGTATTTTTAGCTACACCAAGTAAACTTTGTTTAGTTTCTGCAGAGTAAGCTACTATACTACCTTTAAAATAAGCCGATGAACCTGCTACAGAAATTATTGTTGCAGCAATTTTACCACCTGTTAAACTTTCTGCTGTGGCAAGCGTTTTATTTTTGCTTTTTAAAAGTGCACCTATCTTATCTTCTAACTTTCCTCCTTCATAAAAACCACTAATAATATCTGGTATTAAAGTATACAACTTTTCTATTTGCCTATTTATCCCATTTTCTAAAAGAGCTTTATCATCTCCTTTTGCAGTTAAACGCAAACGAACTCTACCATAATTTGGTAAATATGCTAGTTTAATAAACGATGGCAAATTATTTTCGAATTCGGCTATTCGTTCTGCAACCACACTTTCTCCTTGCCCATAAGTCATAATTGTTTTATGAACTATAAAGGGTAATTTAAATTGTTGTTGAATTTTTGGTAAAACTTCATACTTCATTAACCCTTTCATTTCATTAGGTACACCAGGTAAAGAAACAAAGACAGTATTATTTTCATAAAACCACATTCCAGGTGCTGTTCCATATAAATTTTTAAGCATAGTAGCCTTAGTAGGTAACATACCTTGCAATCTGTTAGATTCTCCAAATGGAATTTTATATTTTTTGAATAACTGCTGAATATGAGCTACAACTTTAGTATTCAACTCTAAATGATCATTAAAATAAGAAGCTATAGTATGCTTAGTAATATCATCTTTTGTTGGACCTAAACCTCCAGTAAGAATAACAATATCTGCTCTATCTTCCGCTTCTTTTAAAGCATTTAAAATATGTTGTTTATCATCTTGAATAGAAGAAATTTGATAAACTGAAACACCAATTTTATTCAATTCTGTTCCTATCCATTGTGAATTGGTATCTACAATTTGACCAATTAATATTTCATCTCCAATTGTAATGATTTCTGCTTTCATTTTTTTTTAAGTTAACCTCTTACTAATTTCTAATGTTTTACAACACTATAAAACCTACTTCACTCTAATATTAAAAGCTTCTTTACCTTCTATAACTCCTTTTAAATTATCATTCTCTGAAACTTTCCCAACTCCTGCTGGTGTTCCCGTAAATAATACATCTCCCTTTTTTAAGGTAAAATATTGAGAAACATAAGCAATAAGTTCATCTACTTTCCAAAGCATAGATGTTGTACTCCCATCTTGAACGATTTCATTATTCTTGTACAATTGAAAATTCAAATCATTGATTTCAAAATTTTCTTTCGCATAAAAATCGCCAATTACAGCACTACCATCAAATGCTTTAGCTTTTTCCCAAGGCAACCCTTTTTCTTTACATTTAGCTTGCACATCTCTAGCTGTAAAATCGATTCCTAAACCTACTTCGTCATAATATTTATGCGCAAATTTGGCATCAATATGTTTACCAACTTTGTTGATTTTTACCAAAACCTCAACTTCATAATGAACATCATTAGAAAAAGGCGGAATGAAAAACGGATTTTTTCTAGGTAAAATAGCTGAGTCTGGTTTTAGAAAAACAACGGGATTTTCTGGCTTTTCATTTGCTAATTCTTCGATATGTTTTGCGTAATTGCGCCCAATACAAATTATTTTCATTATAATTCTTTAATTTCCCCAGAGGGAAAAAATATACTCTTATTTTTTTACTCTTAGGCTGTTCTTTATCCAAAAAACTTTCTTCCTTTTGGAAATATTAGATCGAATTTTATTCTCCTGTTTCAGGAAATACAATTGCCCTGTTTCCAGAAACAATAATTTGGTTATTTAAATGATATTTTACTGCTCTAGCCAAGACTAATTTCTCAGTATGGGCACCAATCCTTTTTAACGTTTTTGTAGTACTTTCATGATTTACATGTTTTACATCTTGATCTATAATTGGCCCTTTATCTAAATCTTCTGTAGCATAGTGTGCTGTTGCCCCTATTAACTTTACACCTCTTTGATATGCTCTTTCGTAAGGATTTGCACCTTGAAAAGCTGGTAATGATGAATGATGAATATTTATAATTCTTTCTTTATAATCATTAATAAAACTAGAAGATAAAACTTGCATATACCTGGCCATAATAATTAAGTCGATGTTATGAGCCTCTAATAATTCTCTTACCTGTGACTCTTGCTGTAGTTTTGTTTCTTTTGATATTGGCAGATGATAAAAAGGAATACCAAACATGTCTGCAACATATTTTAATTTATTATGATTGCTAATCACCAATTTTACATTACAATTCAGTCCGCCTTCTTTAGACCTTTCTAGTAAATCATATAAATTATGACTTGTATGAGAAACCATGATTGCAACATTCTTTACTTCATCTCCGTAATTTACAGACCATTTGAATGCTAAAGGTGTAGCCAATTTTAAAAAATCTTGTTCTAAATTCGATTTAGAAATAGTGGTACCTACTGTATTTAAGCGAATTCGCATAAAGTAAGTGTTCTCTAAAGCATTTACATATTGCTGACAACTTAAAATATTGAATCCTTTCTCATAAAAAAAACTAGTAATTTTTGCTACCAATCCTTTTTGATCTGGACATTGAATTAAAAAAGTAACTACTTGAGCGTTCATTCTTTAAATTATATTATGATTTGTAATTGGCTATGGAATCCACCTTTTTGGAAAGTTTGGCTTTCTTTTTTCTAAAAATGCATCTCTACCCTCTTTTGCTTCATCTGTCATGTAAGCTAAACGTGTTGCTTCACCAGCAAAAACTTGCTGACCGACCATACCATCATCTGTTAAATTCATAGCAAATTTTAGCATTTTTATAGAAGTAGGACTTTTTTCTAAAATTTCTTGGGCCCATTCAAAAGCCGTACTTTCTAATTCATCATGAGGTATTACAGCATTTACCATTCCCATTTCATACGCTTCTTGAGCAGAATAATTTCTACCTAAAAAGAAAATTTCTCTCGCCTTTTTCTGACCAACCATTTTTGCTAAATAAGCAGAACCATAACCACCATCAAAAGAAGTTACATCTGCATCTGTTTGTTTAAAAATGGCATTTTCTTTAGAAGCTAAAGTTAAATCGCAAACAACATGTAAACTATGACCACCACCAACAGCCCAACCAGGAACAACAGCAATCACTGCTTTTGGCATAAAACGTATTAATCTTTGAACTTCTAAAATATTTAAACGATGATACCCATCATCACCCACGTAACCTTGATGCCCTCTCGCTTTTTGGTCTCCTCCAGAACAAAAAGAATAAACACCATCTTTAGTGCTTGGCCCTTCTGCAGATAGTAAAACTACTCCTATTGAAGTATCTTCACCTGCATCATAAAAAGCATCGTATAATTCTTTCGTTGTTTTGGGTCTAAAAGCATTTCTAACATTAGGTCTGTTAAATGCAATTCTTGCTACACCATTACATTTTTTATAAGTAATGTCTTCATATTCTTTAGCAACTTTCCATTCAGGTTGTATCATATTTTTGTATTTTGTGCGTTATTGTTACCTATAAAACTTCGTTGTTTACAAAAATAAACATTCTAACTTATGATTAAGAAAACACTATCACTTATATTTCTACTTTTTTGCTATACTAGTTTTTCTCAAAACATAATTACAAAAGAATTAGAATCTGAAATTTTAGAAACTACAAGAAATCTTAGAATCTATATTCCTGAAACGTATGAAAAAGATAGCATTAAGAACTACCCACTAACAGTAATTTTTGACGAAGAGTATTTATTTGACACCTATGTAGGTAATGCAATTTTACTTGCAAAAAAAGACAATGCTCCTAAGCAAATTATTGTGGGTATTTCTATGGACGAAAGCAGAGATAAAGACATTTCTTTTGATAGAAATTCTGGACAACTTTCTACAACTGCAAACTACTTTTATGAATTTGTAAGAGACGAAGTTATTTTCTACATGGAAAGTAATTACAGAACATCACCATTTATAAGTATTGTTGGGTATGGCTATTCTGCAAATTTGGTGACTCACTATTTAAAAGAAAACACAGCATTTATTAATGCTTTTATATGTATAAATCCAAGTTTCTCTGATTTTATTGGTCAAGAATTAGCTAGGTATAATATTCCTAAATTTGAAAAAGAAGACAATACTTTTTACCTTTACACAAATAATGCAAGCTCTTTTTCAGGTGAAAAACAACTAAAAATAAATCAGGTTCAAAAAGGATTATCTGGTTTAGATATTAAGAATTTTAGCATTATTAACGATATTATTGAGACATCTAGCTCAGTTTCTGCAATTGGTGAAGCAATACCAAGAGCAATGACCAAAGTTTTTGAAGTGTATTCTGCAATCTCTAAAGAAGAATATGAAAAAAACATTAAAGAGCTTTCTCCTGAAGATGCTATTTATTATTTAGAAAACAAATATTTAGAAATTGAGTTTCTCTTTGGAACTAATTTGGGAATCAGAGAAAAAGACATTTATGCCATAGAGAATATTGTGATTGAGAAAGAGAATGGTGATAAATTGAGAGATTTTGGTAAAATGATTTTAAAACTTTACCCAACTTCGCCTTTGGGAGATTATTATATTGGTTTATATTATGAAACAGGTAAAATGTTTAAAAAAGCCTTAAAATACTATAAGATTGGGTATGGTAAAATGAATCCTGCAGATCCTAATGCAGATGCTTTTTATGAGAATATTTTAAGGTTGAGAGGACAATAATTTAGTTAGCAGTCAAAATTTATTTTAATAATGAAGACTGAAAACTATAAACTGTTTACTTATTTAAAAGTTCAATCCTGTCTTCTTTAATTGCAATTCGTTTTTGTTTGTATAAACTTCCAACTGCCTTTTTAAAAGCCTTTTTACTCATTTTCATATGAAAACGAATTGAGTCTGGAGAACTTTTATCTGTAAGTAATAAAAATCCTTCTCTACTATCTTTTAATTTTTGTAATACTTTATCAACATCTGAATCAATAACATTTCTAAAACCTTGAGGCCTTAGAGAAACATCTATTTTTCCATCTTCTCTAATGTTTTTGATATAGCCAGTAACCTCGATATTTTCTTCTAATGGCTGAAAAACTTCACTTCTAAAAAGCAAACCATCAAACTCTTCATTTATTAAAACTGTGTAACCTAATCCTGTTTCAGTTTCAATAATTAACTGCACTTTATCTCCTTCTTGTAATTCCATTATTTGATATATTTAAAATATTCTTTTAAAACCTTATCATTCTCTAAACTTGGTGTAAAGATTTCTAAAATTTTAGGTTGATTTGATTCTTTATAAAAATGCTTTAATTCTTCTTGAACAGAAATTGTTGAAAATGCTTTTTGATACTCAAAATTATGCATTTTACACAAATGTTCTGCTGTTAAGCAATGTGGTGTCTCAAAATACTGAGTAGCATTGGTTGTTTTTGGACCAGGAATAATTTTAAAAATTCCTCCTCCTGAATTATTTACTAAAATAATTCTAAAATTAGTTGGTATATTTTTATTCCATAAACCATTACTATCGTAGAAAAAACTTAAATCTCCAGTAATAAAAACGGTTTGTTTATCGCAAGCAAAAGCTGCTCCAATTGCAGCTGATGTACTACCATCTATACCACTTGTACCTCTGTTACAGAAAACCTCTAAAGTGTTGTCAATGGTAAACATTTGTCCATATCTAATAATAGCACTATTACTAAATTGCAACTGACTTTCTTTTGGAATACTTTCTAAAACTTGTTCAAATACTTTTAAGTCTGTATGCTCTATAATAGCCAAATACTCAGCATGCTTTTGTCTTCTTTGATCTCTAACAGCTAACCATTTGGGTTGATAATTACTCTGCTTCTTAGCAATGATACTATTAAACTTAGTAAAAAAATCAACAGGTTTGGTTTGTATAAACTCAGACAAGCAGAAAAATGTATTTGTTGCTTTCTTTTCATCAATATTCCAATGATGTTTTGGTTGATAATCTCTTAAGAATTTTTTAATCCTTTTAGAAACAATCATACCACCAAAGGTGATTAAAATATCTGGCTGTAACTCTTTAAATTGCTCCTCATCCAAAGAAAAAATTAATTGATCTATTGCGTTTATTGCTTTAGAATGATGCAGGTTAGAAGTAGTTTCAGTAAGTAGAATCACAGATTCATCTTCAGAATACAAATCCATTAATTTGTGTAACTCAGTATCTGGATAATTAACCCCAATTACTAACATCTTTTTTTCTGCTGAGTTCCAAATTTTAGCCAATTCTGAATAATTAATATTAGAATTATCTAATGAACTACTGCTTATGTAAGGAAAATGAAAAGTACTTAATTCATCTACAGTTTCGTACAAAGGTTCATCAAAAGGAACATTTATATGTACAGGACCTTTATTGGAATTTGCCAATTGCAAAGCCTCACCAATTAATTGTGCATTTCTGGTTTTAAACTTGGGATTCTCTATTAGATTTGCTGAAAATAAAATATGGTTTTCAAACACATTTTCCTGACGGATTGTTTGACCATCTCCGATATCTATTAAATGCTTTGGTCTATCTGCAGAAATTACAACTAAAGGGATATTGCTATAAAAAGCCTCTGAAATTGCTGGATAATAATTTAGTAATGCAGAACCAGAAGTACACAAAACAGCCACTGGCTTTTGCGTTTGTTGTGCTATACCTAAAGCAAAAAAAGCAGCACACCTTTCATCTACAATACTTAAAGTTTCTATTTCTGGATGATTAGAAAAACCAATCGTTAAAGGTGCATTCCTAGAACCGGGAGAAATAACAACTGTATCAACATTAAATTGCTGACAGGCTGCGATTACTAATTGTGCAAGTTCTTTTTTTGGATACATAAAAATCAATAGAGATTTAAATGCAAAGTTACGA
>Ga0233438_10001556_pt1 | contig 24869 bp, 19 predicted proteins | sample SI_123_September_FD_182720 | JGI IMG/M metagenome (GOLD analysis project Ga0233438, IMG submission 182720) | Seawater microbial communities from Saanich Inlet, British Columbia, Canada - SI_123_September2016_10_MG | ecosystem: Environmental > Aquatic > Marine > Inlet | place: Canada: British...
ATTCATAGCAGCTAATCCTGGCGTGTTAGGACATGCGTCATCAGAATCTTTTACACCATCACCGTCAGCATCTGGACATCCATTAAATTTAGCCAAACCAGCAACTTCTGGACAAGCATCAAATTTATCGTATACTCCATCTCCATCAGTGTCTTTTCCTCCAAATTTAACAACAATACCTAAAGAACTTTGGTAGTGAGCTTTAACATTGCCAGAAAAACCTTTTTTAGTTCCTGTTTGAAAATTTAAACCTAAGTTATCATTAAACCAAGTATTGAAACCAAAACCTGCGTTAATCATACCTTCTCCATTAGAATCAACAGAAACGTATCCTCCTCCTAAATATACATAAGGATCAAACCAGCCTGTGTTACCAAATAACATGTTTAAATCGTATTTTACGATTGCATCAATAGAGTAGTATAAAAAATCTACATCATCTTCAGTATTTAGAAATGTAATTTCACTTAAAGCTCCTGCTAACTGTAAAGTAAAACCTTTATCTAAATATTTTTCTCCAGAAATTCTAGAAATTGATGGTAAAAAGTTCCAATCCTTATTTCCTAAAGCATCTTCAATTTGTGTTGAAAAGTCGTCAGAATTATAAAAATCTACTATGTTTACACCAAATCCTACAACAAAAGGATTGTTTTCATCTTGTGCGCTTACATTACTAACAGTAACTAACGCAAATAAAGCTATCACAGCTATTTTTAAATGTTTCATTATCAAGTTTTTTAATTAAAAGTTCAATATAATAATATACAAAAGTAAGTTGTTAAAACTTATTTACAAAGATAATTCAATAAAATATTAAAAAACCATACGTTGAAAACAGTTTTAAATAACGCCGAGTTCCTTACCTACTTTGGTAAAAGCTTCAATAGTTTTATCTAAATGTTCTTTTTTATGAGCAGCAGATAATTGCACTCGTATTCTGGCCTTTCCCTTTGGTACCACTGGAAAAAAGAAACCTATTACATACACTCCTTCTTCTAACAATTTATCTGCCATGGTTTGCGAAAGTTTAGCATCATATAGCATTACTGGAACAATAGCAGCATCTGCACCCACCAAATCAAAACCAGCTTTTTCCATTTCTGCTCTAAAGTAATTGGTATTCCACTCTAATTGGTCTCTTAATGTGGTGTCATTCTCTATTAAATCAAAAACTTTTAATGTACCTCCTATTATAGACGGTGCTAGAGAATTCGAAAATAAATAGGGCCTAGAACGTTGTCTTAAAATTTCTATAATTTCTTTTTTACCAGTCGTATAACCACCCATTGCACCTCCTAAAGCTTTTCCTAAAGTTCCTGTAACAATATCTACTCTATCCATTACGTTTTTTAACTCTACTGTACCTCTACCTGTTTTACCTATAAAACCTGTAGCATGACATTCATCAACCATAACCATTGCATCGTATTTGTCTGCTAAATCGCAGATTTCATCTAATTTAGCTACAATACCATCCATAGAGAAAACGCCATCTGTTACAATAATCTTAAAACGATGATTGTGCTTATTGGCTTCAATTAACTGCTCTTCTAAAGCAGTCATATCATTATTTTGATATCTATAACGAGCAGCTTTACACAAACGAACGCCATCAATAATAGAAGCATGATTTAAACTGTCTGAAATAATAGCATCTTCTTTTGTTAAAAGAGGCTCAAAAACACCACCATTTGCATCAAAACAAGCTGCATACAAAATAGTATCATCTGTTTGATAAAAATTAGCAATCTTACTTTCTAATTCTTTATGAATATCTTGTGTACCACAAATAAAACGGACTGAACTCATTCCAAACCCATGAGTATCCATAACATCTTTTGCTGCTTGAATTACTTCTGGATGATTTGATAATCCTAAATAATTATTTGCACAGAAATTCAACACCTCATCACCTGTAGATAATTTAATGACTGCATCTTGAGAAGAAGTAATAATTCTTTCAGATTTATATAATCCTTCATCTTTTATCTCCTGAATTTCTTTTTTTAAAGTACCCTTAATTTTACCGTACATTTTTTATGAATTTAGAAATACAAATTTACAAAGTTATTTTAATTGATTACACCTTAACAACATCTATATTATCATTAATATAGACTAATAGTTTTTCATCAACCTTAAAATTCATTGATTGCAAAACACGTTCGTATTTTAACAATTGTTGTTTGTGATCTTGAGAAACTGCACCTGTTTTATAATCGATAATAGCAACCTTATTTGCTGCAAAAACCAATCTGTCTGGAATTACTATTTGATTATCTACATCTACAATTTCTCTCTCATTATATATAATGACATCTTCTCCATAAAATTTATTCAATTCTGGATGATTGATGAGCTCTTCTATTCTAAGCAACATATAGTTTTTTTGCTCATCATTAATATATCCTTGCTGATGATAAAGATGCATTACTTTTTGAACATCTTTCTCTGTATATATTTTAGATAATATTTCATGAAACAAGTTCCCATAATCAATGGCTTCACCTTGTGCTGTATTCCATAATTTAGATGCACTAGCCAGCAAAACAACATTATGATCTTGCCAAGAAGTAGAAATAAATTGTTGATGCGTTTCTGAAACGCTCACTTTTACTTCAGCTACACTTACTCTACATTTAGAGCCAAAAGCATAATTTAGAACATCATCTTTCCAAAGATTTTGCTGAATTAAATAATTGATAAAAACACCTGAATAAAAGTTCGTATTTTCTATTCCTTTTGATGATATTTTCTTCTCTGTAATAACATACAATTGCTCAACAGCTCTAGTTAAGGCCACATATAAAAGATTAAAATTATCTAGTTCTAATTCCTCTCTCTGTTGATTGTAAATTTCTAAGCCTCTTGCATTAACATGACTTAACTCTTTATTGAAAGGTAAAAGCAACTCTTTGAAATCTTCAAAATTTTCTGGCAAATCACCTAACCAAACCTTTGGATTTATCTGTCTATAAATATCTACATCACCAGGAAAAATTACTACAGAAAATTCTAAACCTTTCGATTTATGAATCGTCATTACTTGCACAGCATTTTCGCTTTCTGGAGCAACAATACTCAATTTATCTTTTTTATTTTCCCAAAAATCTAAAAACGCATTTACGTCTGTAGATTTTCTTTGTTGCTCTAAAACTACATCTAAGAAAAATTGGACGTACGCATCTGAAGTTTCTACAAGCTTAAAACCTCTAACAATTTCTTCTATCTTTTCGTAGAATGGAAATTGATTGAATCTATGAATATCAAATGTGATGTTAAATTTTTGCAATTCTTTAAATATCTGCTGATTTTCTAAAACCACATACTCTTTTAAAAAGGTTGTTTTATCATTAAAAATACTTAAATGATGATATAAAAAATACAGCATTTCAAAACGAGCTTCTTCATCATTTGGATTTTGCAGCACCTTTAAAACATCGACTATAAAATTGACTTTTGCACTTGTGTTTAACAACAATGTTTCTGAAGAAACAATTGATATATTGTTTTCTGACAAGTAATTTGCGATAGCTACTCCATCTTTTTTTGTTCTTGTTAACACACAAATTTCACCTAACGAAAATTCAGATTTCAACGCTAAAATATGTTCCAAAACTTTCTTTGGATATTTTAACTGTTCTTCTTCTTTTTCTTCTTCTTTCTCTAAAAAATCGATAGAGATATAACCTCCTTTTTTTGAATTTTCGAATTGAATATTACCCTCTAAAAACAAATTCTTATAAGCATCATTTTGAAGAAAGTTTGCTGTATGCTGAAAAAACGAATTATTAAAATTAATTACTTCAGAAAAACTTCTAAAATTAGTTTCTAAATTTTTAATTTCTTTTGTTATTGAAAACGGATTTTGAGCTGATGCTCCCAACTCAATAAACTGATCAGCCTTTCCTCCTCTCCATCTGTAAATGGCTTGTTTTCCATCACCTACTAACAATAAATTACTATTTTCTTGTGCTAATGCATTATCAATTAAAGGAATTAAATTTTTCCACTGTAAAACAGAAGTATCTTGCATTTCATCAATAAAATAATGCTGAAAACGTTGCCCAATTCTTTCGTAAATAAATGGTGCAGGTTGCTCTTTGATGTTGTCTGAAATTAATTGATTAAACTCTGCATTAAGTCTAATGTTACTTTCTTCTTTTATGTTCTCTAATTCTTGATTTATGTTATTTAAAACTGCTAAGGGAATCAAGTTTTTTAGAGCCAATTTGTTTAATAAAAATTTACTGTAAATTTCTTTTGAAGTATTGAAATGTGTTATAATTTGCGGAACAATACTTTCTATATCTTGGGCAATAGCATCTGTAGTAGATTTGGAATAATATTGATGATTATCAATCGCTTTTTGAATAGTTTCTGCTCTTGTTAAGAAACTAAAATTAACTGATTTATCTTTAATATCATTAAATAATTTAGGGATTGTACCTCGCATAAAATCCTTTTGTTCTAAACCTTTGTCAGCTATTAATTGAGTACAAGCTTCACCAACTTTAGAAAATGATTCTTTTAACTCTTTTTGATGCGTAAATAACTTGGATTTTAAATCTGTAAATTCTTCTAATTTTCTTTCTGATAATTCTCTAAAATGATGAATATCATCTTCATTTAGAAGCACTTTTGCAAACTCATTTAAATCTCTAGAAATATCCCAAGATTTATCATCATCAATTTTATCTAAAGAATATTCTATGAGTAATTTGGTTAGTCTTTTATCTGTACCAATTTTAGAAATTAAAACATCTACAGCCTCATTTAATAGTGAAACTGCATCCATTTCCACTTCAAAATTTAAAGACAAACCTAAATCATAAGCAAAACTTTTAATGATTTTATGCGTAAAACTATCAATAGTGGTAATTGAAAAAGCTGAATAATTTTGCAGAATTACCTCTAAAATTTTCTTACTTCTTATTTGAATTGTTTCTTTATCAAAAGCAATTTCATCACTTATAATTCCAAATAATTCATTTTCTTCACCTTCAGCAAAACTTTCTAAATTCGAAATTACTCGCTCTTTCATTTCACCAGCAGCTTTATTAGTAAAAGTGATTGCTAAGATTTTTTGGAAGGTAAAAATATCATCTGCACTCAATAAAACTTTTAAGTATTCTTTTACAAGTGTAAAGGTTTTTCCACTTCCAGCAGAGGCATTATAAACTTCGAAAATTGCAGGTTTTTGCACAGCTAAATTTTTGATGCAAATTAATCTATTTGTAATCAAAAGCAAAGTTTACATAAAAAGAAAAGCAGAATTTCTATTGGAGAAACTCTGCTTTTATAAATTGAAGTTGGAAAAATTTTCTATCCTAAACCAACATCTAAAGACATCATTACAATAAAACCAGCTATAAAGCCGAGTGTAGCAATATCTGTGTATTTATCTCTTTGTGTTTCTGGTATTACCTCTTCTACTACTACAAAAATCATTGCACCTGCTGCAAATGCTAATGCATATGGTAAAATAGGTGTAAAAAACGAAACTGCTAACGCTCCTAAAACTGCTGCAAAAGGCTCTACAATTGCAGATAATTGTCCATACCAAAAACTCTTAAACCTACTAACTCCTTGTCTTCTTAAAGGCATTGCCACTGCAAAACCTTCAGGAAAATTCTGAATTCCAATACCAATTGCTAAAGAAATTGCTGCAATTATCATTTCTGTTTGCTCTACACCCACTAAAGTAGAAGCTGCACCAAATAATACACCAACTGCTAAGCCTTCAGGAATATTATGCAAGGTAATTGCAAGCACTAATAATGTAGTTTTATGCCATTCAGTTTTTACACCTTCAGCTTCATTTTCTTTAAAATTGATATGCAAGTGAGGTAGAATTTTGTCCATACCAAATAAGGCTAAAGCACCTAATGCAAAACCAATTGCTGATGGTAAAACTTTCATAAAACCTTCTCCTAGACTATTATCTATTGCTGGCGCTAAAAGACTCCAAAAACTGGCTGCAACCATTACACCTCCAGTGAAACCTAACATACCATCTAAAACTGCTCTATTCATTTTCTTAAAAAAGAACACTAAAGCAGCTCCTAAAGCTGTTAAACCCCATGTAAAAAGTGATGCATACAAAGCAGCTTGAATTGGATGTTCTCTACCAAAAGCTACTAATTGCTCGAATGTACTCATGATTTTTTAATGTATAAATTATTTGCAATTTTATTAGAGACTGATAATTTTTTATCATCGATTAAAATAGATAGAGAATCATCAAAATCTTCTTTTTCAGTAACCTTAATACGTTTACCTAATGTTATTCCTTTTTTATCTAAAAACTGTAAAAAGTCTGATGAAGAATCATTAACGCCCACACAAACCCCAGCTTCATTAACTTTTAAAGTTGATAATAAACTTTTCTCTATAGCATTTACAACTCCGTCTTTATCTGGAATTGGATCTCCATGAGGGTCATGAGTAGGAAAACCCAACAAAGCATCTAATTGATTGATTAATTTTTGAGATTTTATATGCTCTAACTGCTCTGCAACATCATGCACTTCGTCCCAAGAAAAATTTAGTTTTTCTACTAAAAAAACTTCCCAAAGCCTGTGCTTTCTTACAATATTAGCTGCTGTTTTTTTACCTAGCACTGTTAAAGTAACTCCTTTATATTTCTTATAAAGCACTACTTCTTTATCTGATAATTTTTTAATCATGTCAGAAACTGAAGATGCTTTTGTTGCTAAACTCTTAGCAATAGCATTGGTACTTATACCTACTTTAGAATTTGATTCTAAATGATAAATGGCTTTTAAATAATTTTCTTCTGCTTGTGAAAACATATTATTTTTGTATGAGGCAAATATATACTTTTTAATTTTATAAATAATTTTTTAGACAAGTCTAAACTTTATTTTATATTTGCATAAATTGATTTTGAAAAATTATAGTATCCTAATCTTACTGCTAATTACACAAGTTGGAATTGGTCAAAGCATAAAAGGGAAAATCACATCTAAAAATGGTGATGCAATACCTTTTTCCAATATTTTTTTGAAGAATACAAAATTAGGCACCAATTCTACAGAAGATGGTTCTTATGAATTAAATTACATGTTAAAAGGTAAATATACACTAATTGTAAGTAGCATTGGGTTTAAAACCTTTACCTCTAGCCTAGTTTTAGATGGTAACAATCGTTTTAAAAACATTGTTTTAGAGGATGACAATTCTCTAAATGAAATTGTAATTTCTGGTACTTTAAGACCTGTTTCTAAAACAGCAAGTCCTGTTCCTGTAGAAGTGTACAGCAAAACTTTTTTTAAGAAAAATCCTACACCTTCTGTATTTGAATCTTTGCAAAATGTAAACGGAATTAGACCTCAACTAAACTGTAATATTTGTAATACAGGAGATATTCATATTAATGGTTTAGAAGGTCCTTACACATTTGTTTTAATTGATGGAATGCCAATTGTTAGTGGTTTATCTACAGTATATGGTTTAACAGGAATTCCACAAGCTTTAATAGAAAGAGTTGAAATAGTTAAAGGGCCTGCCTCTACTTTATATGGTTCTGAAGCTGTAGGTGGAATTATTAACATCATCACAAAAAAACCGACAAACGCACCAAAATTATCTACTGATGTTTTCGCAAGCTCTTGGGGAGAAGTAAATACAGATATTGGTTTACGTTATCAAATTTCTGAAAAAGCACAAGGTTTATTAGGGGTTAATTATTTTAATTTTCAAAATCGAATTGATAATAACAATGACAATTTTACAGATTTAACCTTACAAAACAGAATATCAATCTTTAATAAAATTAATATTGAGCGCAAAAGCAACAAAGTTTTTACAATTGCTGGTAGATATGTTTATGAAGATAGATGGGGAGGAGAATTGGATTGGGAACGTAAATTTAGAGGAAGTAATCTTGTTTATGGAGAAAGTATTTACACCAATAGATGGGAAACTTTTGGAACTTACCAATTACCAACAAAAGAAAATATAAATTTTCAATTTAGTGCAAATGGCCATTATCAAGATTCTTTTTACGGAACAGATTCTTATGATGCTACTCAGCTTATTGCTTTTGGTCAGTTAGTTTACGACACTAAAATAAATGACAAACAAAATTTAATTTTAGGTTTGGCTTATAGGTACACCTATTATGATGATAATACTTTTGCTACTTTAGATGAAACTGGTAATTTTAATCAGCCTTCTAAAATACATTTACCTGGAATATTTACTCAAGATAAAATAAGTATATCTGACAGAAATAAATTATTACTCGGTTTAAGGTGGGATTATAATAGTGTGCATGGAAGCATACTATCTCCAAGAATTAATTATAAATGGAACTCTAGAGATAAATCAAATATTTTTAGAATAAGTGTGGGTAATGGTTTTAGAGTAGCCAATGTTTTTACAGAAGATCATGCAGCTTTAACTGGTGCAAGAGAGGTAGAATTTCAAGGTGATTTAGACCCAGAAACTTCATGGAATGTCAATATTAATTATGTAAAAAAAATTAATACTGAAAACACTTTCATCACTTTAGATGCAAGTGCATTTTACACCTATTTCAATAATAGAATTTTACCTGATTATGAAACAGATCCTAACAAAATAATCTATGCAAATCTAGAGGGTTTTTCAGTTTCTAAAGGTGTTTCTTTAAACGCAGATATTTTATTTACAAACGGTTTAGCCATAAATACTGGTGTCACTTTAATGGATGTTTCAGTAACTGAAAACAATATTAAAAGGAGGCAATTACTTACAGAAAGTTTTAGTGGTGTTTGGTCTATATCATATAAATTTGACAAATATTTTACTGTAGATTATACAGGTAATTTATATGGCCCTATGCGTTTGCCTTTGTTAGGACCTAAAGATGATAGAGCAGAATACTCACCTTGGTTTAGTATTCAAAACATTCAATTGAGTAAAAAATTCACCAATTCTTGGGAAGTTTATGGTGGAGTAAAAAATCTTTTAAACTTTACACCAGCAGCCAATAGTATTTCTAGAGCATTTGATCCTTTTGATGAGCAAGTAGACACAAATGATCCTGATGCATTGACTTTTGACCCAAGTTATGTATATGCCTCCAATCAAGGTATTAGGGCTTTTTTAGGTGTAAGATTTACTTTATTTTAGAAACATTATGAGAGCCTTTTTTTTCATTTTATTTCTATTCCTAAGTATTAATTTATGTGCGCAAAGGAATATAAAAACACTAAAAATACACACCTTTCCTGAAGTAGAACAATTACAAAAAACAGCTCCTAAACCAATGGTGATATTCTTGTTTACAGATTGGTGTAAGATTTGTTTTGGAATGAAAAAAAACACTTTTAAAAATATAAAAGTAATTGAAAAACTAAATTCAGATTATTATTTGGTGATGTTAAATGGCGAAGAAAAAAAAGATATTCTCTTTTTAGGAAGAACCTTTTCTTACAAAACTTCAGGTAATTCAGGTGTCCATGAGTTGGCAAAACAACTTACCAGTTCAGAAGAAAAAATTAGTTACCCAACAACCTTAATTCTAAACTCGGATTATGAAATTGATGCGTTGTTTGATGGTTATTTGAATTCCAAAAAAATGAATTCAATCTTAAATAAATACCTAAAATAATTAAAGATTTAATTATTCATATGCCACAATCTAGGATTTAAATTTCTAGCTTTAAAACTATACACTAAACCAATTGATGGGTAAAAATGTGAATATTGACTCTCAAATCGAACTTCTGAATGTTTATATAGAAACTGCACATTAATTCCGTAATTTTCTTTAACCCAAAACGTGTTTCCTGCTCCAAAATTTAAAGTTGGAGTTGTTTCTAAAGCACTTACAAAACTACCTCCAATTACAATATATGGCACAACATTATGCATAGAAGTTCCAAAATCATAACGCAGAAAAGCATCAAATGTGTTGTATTTTTGAGTATTAAAAATAGCTGTAGAAAAACCAACATCAGCTGTAAAACTTTTAAACAGATATTTAGAAAGATTTATTCTAGGAGATTGATTAATATGATAATCAAAAATACTACCCTGAAGATCAGTAAATTTTGCAAATGTAAAACTAGTTCCTATAACCCATTCACTCTTTTTATTTTGTGCAGTTGATTCGGTAATAATAGCAACTAAAAAAAGACTAAAAAAACAGATTTTATTGACATAAGGTGTCTGTTAAAATAAATTTAGACAAACAAATATATTCTTTTCTATCAGAAATGAAATTGGTTTTTGGCTTTTTATAATTTAAGACAGTACATTTGTAAAAAAAATTACAGTTGAGTAAACAGAACATTGTTAATCAATTCCAAAAATCTGGGAAAGTTTCGGAGTTAATTACAGCCCTTAAACAAGAGAAAAGTCAGTTTCAGGTTTCAAATTTGGTTGGATCTTCATTATCTTTTGTTATTTCAGAAAGCTTTAAAAAAGTAGACAAACCTTACCTATTAGTATTTAATGACAAAGAAGAAGCTGCGTATTATTTAAATGATTTAGAGCAACTTTTGGGTGATAAAAATGTGCTTTTCTATCCTGGCTCTTATAGAAGACCTTATCAAATAGAAGATACAGACAATGCCAATGTTCTTTTAAGATCAGAAGTTTTAAACAGAATAAATTCTAAAAAAAAACCTGCAATAATTGTTACTTATCCTACTGCACTTTTCGAAAAGGTGGTAACTAAAAAAGAGCTTGAAAAAAATACTTTAAAAATTGCTGTTGGTGAAGAATTATCTTTAGACTTTGTAAATGAAGTACTTTTTGACTATAAATTTAAACGTGTAGATTTCGTTACAGAACCAGGAGATTTTTCTGTTAGAGGTGGAATTATAGATGTATTTTCTTTCTCTAATGATGAACCTTACAGAATTGAATTTTTTGGAGATGATATAGATAGTATTAGAACCTTTGATGTAGAAACACAGTTATCTAAAGAGAAACTTAACAAAGTTTCTATAATGCCAAATGTTGAGAATAAAACCTTGCAAGAAAACAGGCAAAGCTTTCTAAAGTACATATCATCAAATACTGTTGTATTTTCTAATAATGTAGATTTAATGTCTCAAAAATTAGATAAGTTTTTCAAAAAAGCAGAAGATGCCTTTAACAACTTATCTAAAGAAATAAAACACTTAGAACCATCAGAATTATTTTGTGATGGTAGTTTCATCAAAAATGAACTTCATAAATTTACTACTGTTCATTTTGGAAGTACATCTAAATACGAAGGTAAAGAAATCGAATTTTCTACAAATCCTCAACCCTCTTTTAACAAACAATTTAATTTATTAATTGATAATTTAAATGAATATCAAAAAGCAGGGTTTACTAATTATATTTTTTGTGCTAATGAACAACAGGCAAAACGATTTCATGATATTTTTGATGATGCAGATCAAAAAGTACATTATGAAACTATTGTTTTTCCTCTATACCAAGGTTTTATAGATGTAGATAATAAGTTGGTTTGCTATACAGATCATCAAATTTTTGAACGATATCATAAATTCAGATTAAAAAATGGTTATGCTAAAAAGCAAGCGATTACACTTCAAGAATTAAACAAATTAGAAATTGGTGACTATGTAACTCACATGGATCATGGAATTGGAAAATTTGGTGGTTTACAAAAAATTGATGTTCAAGGTAAAAAGCAAGAGGCAATAAAACTGATTTATGGAGAACGTGATATTTTGTATGTAAGTATTCACTCTCTACACAAAATTTCTAAGTTTAATGGTAAAGATGGTAAGCCTCCAAAAATTTACAAATTAGGTTCTGGAGCTTGGAAAAAAATCAAACAAAAAACAAAAGCCAGAGTTAAGCATATTGCTTTTAATTTAATTCAATTGTATGCAAAAAGAAAGCTTCAAAAAGGCTACGCTTTTGGCACAGATACTCATATTCAACATGAATTAGAAGGTAGTTTTATGTATGAAGATACTCCAGATCAATATTCTGCTACACTAGATGTAAAACAAGATATGGAGAAAGATCAACCTATGGACAGGTTGGTTTGTGGTGATGTGGGTTTTGGTAAAACAGAAGTTGCTGTTAGAGCGGCTTTTAAAGCTGTTGATAATGGAAAACAGGTCGCAATTTTAGTACCAACCACTATTTTAGCTTTTCAGCATTACAAAACGTTCTCAGAACGTTTAAAAGACTTTCCAATTAAGATAGATTATTTAAATAGATTTAGATCTGCCAAACAAAAAACTACTGCTATTAGTGGTGTTAATGATGGTTCTGTAGATATTATTATTGGCACACATCAACTAACAAGTCAGCGAATTCAGTTTAAAGATTTAGGTTTATTAATTATTGATGAAGAGCAAAAATTTGGAGTGGCCGTTAAAGACAAATTAAAAACTTTAAAAGAAAATGTAGACACATTAACTTTAACTGCAACACCAATTCCTAGAACCTTGCAATTTAGTTTAATGGCTGCAAGAGATTTATCAGTAATAAAAACGCCTCCTCCTAACAGACACCCTATAGAAAGTAACGTAATTCGTTTTTCTGAAGAAACAATTAGAGACGCAATTTCTTATGAAGTTTCTAGAGGTGGGCAGGTCTTTTTTATTCATAATAGAATAGATAATATTAAAGAAGTTGCAGGATTATTACAAAGATTGGTTCCATCAGCCAAAATTGGTATTGGTCATGGACAAATGGAAGGTAAAAAGCTAGAGGAATTAATGTTGGGCTTTATGAATGGTGAATTTGATGTACTCGTATCTACAACGATAATTGAAAGCGGATTAGATGTACCTAATGCAAATACAATATTCATCAATAATGCCAATAATTTTGGTTTGTCTGATTTACATCAAATGCGAGGTAGAGTTGGTAGAAGTAACAAAAAAGCGTTCTGCTACTTTATAACTCCACCTTATCATATGATGACAGATGATGCCAGAAAACGTATTGAAGCTTTGGTATTGTTTTCTGATTTAGGCAGTGGAATAAACATTGCCATGAAAGATTTAGAGATTCGTGGAGCAGGAGATTTATTGGGTGGTGAACAAAGTGGTTTTATAAATGATATTGGATTTGATACCTATCAAAAAATATTAAAAGAAGCTATCGAAGAATTGAAAGAAAATGAGTTTGCAGATTTGTATCCAACAGATACTTCGAAACCAACAGCCTTTGTAAAAGAAGTACAAATTGATACTGATTTTGAAATTTTGTTTCCTGATGATTACATCAATTCTATTACAGAAAGGTTGGCCTTGTATAATAAACTGAGTACTTTAGAAAAAGAAAAAGAACTACAAACTTTTGAAACTGAAATTATAGATAGATTTGGAGAAATACCTACTCAGGTTGAAGACTTATTAGATTCGGTTAGAATAAAATGGCTGGCAAAAGAACTAGGCCTAGAAAAAGTAATTTTAAAGCAAAAACGAATGTTAGGCTATTTTGTTTCTGACCAACAAAGTGCTTTTTATCAAACAGAAGCATTTAGCAAAACTTTAAAATATGTACAGCAAAACCCAAAAAGTTGTGTAATGAAAGAAAAGCAAACTAAAAATGGGCTGCGTTTACTCATTACTTTTATTAAAATTGATTCTGTAAAAAAAGCTTTAGAAACGCTTCAAAAAATTTAATGCAAAATAGCTATATTAAAAATATTTTTGGGTTACTTTTGGCGACATTTTTTATAAGTACTTCTGGTGTTTTAGGAAAGTATATTGCACTACCTACTGAAATTATAATTTGGTTTAGAGCAATGTTAGCTATGGTTTTTCTATATATTTTTTGCAAGTATAAAAAAATAGATTTAGCCATAAAATCATCTAAAGATTATAAACCCTTTTTAATAAGTGGTGTTTTAATGGCTGCACATTGGATTACGTATTTTTACGCATTAAAGCTCTCTAACGTTGCTTTAGGAATTTTATCTTTATATACATTTCCTATTATTATTGCTTTTTTAGAGCCTTTGTTTATAAAGGTAAAATTCGACCCTATTTATATTCTTTTTGGTATATTAGTTTTAAGTGGCTTGTATATTTTAGCACCTGAGTTTAGCTTAGAAAGCTCACAAGTAAAAGGCATTTTATTTGGGGTTCTTTCTGCCTTTTGTTATGCTGTACGAATTTTAATTCTAAAGCAACATGTAGCTAAGTATAATGGAACTATGCTAATGCTTTATCAAACCGTAATAGTTACAATAATACTGTTGCCAACTTTGTTCTTTATGGATGTTTCTAATCTACAAAGTCAGTTGCCATATTTGTTTTTACTCGCATTTTTAACAACCGCAGTTGGACATAGTCTATTGCTACATTCTTTAAAACATTTTTCTGCAGCGACCACTAGTATTATTAGCAGTTTACAACCTCTTTTTGGTATTGTTTTGGCTTTTCTTTTTCTACAAGAAATACCTTCTACAAATACTTTTTGGGGAGGTAGTTTAATATTAATAACAGTTGTAATAGAGAGTTTAAGAAGTAAAAAATAAAATATTACTTTGTACTTATGTCTAAATAATTACGTTTTACAAAAGCTAAAATGGTTTCTAAAATTTCGCCCATGTTTTCACAATCTTTAAACTTTACGTCTCCTACGTACTGAATTAGATGTTTCTTAAGGAGTTCTATATTTTCCGGGTAAGAAATGGTGTCATTTTTCATACACTTTATCAAACGTAAAGTTCTTCTTGGTGAAGTAATCATTCTTTTTGACATAAACGAACGTTCTTCAATTTTGTACTGTCTAATAGAATCGTTTTGTAATTTTTTACTAACCATTTCTATCATCTTAAAATTTTCTTTCATAAACTGAAGGTTGTACACTTTTAAATTACCTTCAAAAGACTGTTGATCAAAATCTATTGCTCTAATTTTATATATAATTTGATCAAAATCGTGTGTAGGTGTAATTACATAGTTGTAAGAACGCATATCACCCAACAAACGAATTAAGCATCGTTCTTTAAACTTTACAAATTCTTTAGCTATTTGCGCTTTTTCTAACTCTGTACAAGTAGGTAAAATATCTTTAATAAAATCATCTCCAGGAATACCCGCAATGTGTTCTTCAATTAAAGTATCTCCATGCACTAAAAAATTCATACTGTAAGGAGATAGAATATGCTCTAACTCTAAACCATAAATTCTTGATGCATCGGCTTTTTTTACATAGAAATACGTAAAATTATCATTTAAAATATTTCTAACTTTAATACGAAATGGTTTTGAGTTTCCAAAAGTACAATAATCTATTGCATCAACATTTAAAAAAGGCATTGCATCCTCATTACCATCAGAATGCAATAAAGTATATACTCTTTTTAAACTCGTATCTATTTCTACTCTATCTGCATCAGAATAGTAAGTTCGTATCCAAAGTGTATCTTCATCGTTTTTATCATACACGGTTACAGAACCTTGAAAACGCAATAAATCTTCGTAATAGATAGAAATTTTAGTTGTTCGCTTATAGTTTTTTAAATAGGCATTAAGCATATCATTTACAGGAAATGCAGGCTTTTTTTTAGACATCAATTTCTTTTCTACTGTCATAATTAATAATTCATTAATTTCAAAAGTACAGCAATTGTTTAAATAATTTCGAACATTTTACCTGGTAATGGCTGTATTATACCTTTTAACTCCATTTGTAATAAAACAGAAGATAATTTCACTATTGATATATTGCATTCAAATGCAATTACATCTAATACTTGCTTTCCTTTTTCATACAAGAAATCATAAATCTTCTGTTCATTTTCATTTAATTGAACAAATAACTGCTTCTGAATGGTTTTTGTTGCTGCTTTTTGCACATCCCAATTCAGCATTTTTATAATATCTTCTGCAGAAGTTAATAGGGTTGCTCTATTATTTTTTATTAAACTATTACATCCTTTACTGAACACATCTGTAGCTCTGCCTGGTAAAGCAAAAACATCTTTATTATAAGAGTTTGCTATATCTGCAGTTACTAAAGAGTCTCCTTTCTCTGCAGATTCGATAATTATTGAAGCTTTAGAAATACCAGCTACAATTCTGTTGCGTTTTAAAAAATGCTCACGTAAAGGTGGTTCTTCACTCCAAAACTCAGTAAAAAATCCACCATTTTTATGAACATCATGAATATACTTTTTATGCACTTTTGGGTAAATCTGTTCAAAACCATGTGCTAAAACAGCAATAGTTTGTAAGTTGTTAGCGATAGCAGCTTTATGAGCACAAATATCTACACCGTAAGCAAAACCACTTACTATAATTGGGTTATAAGGTGCTAAATCTTTGATGAGTTCTTCACAGAAATGACGACCATATGAACTCATATTTCTAGTACCTACGACAGAAATTATTTTTGAATCATTTTTAATTTCAATATTACCATCCTTAAATAATAAAATCGGACTGTCTATACAATTATGAAGATGTTTTGGAAAATCATCATCTAAAAAATAGGTGTAGTTAATGTTATTTTTTCGAATATAATTCAATTCTTTCTCTGCTTCAATACTATTTTTTTGTCAAACAAATGCTTAATCGTATGAGATCCAATACCATTTATTTTTTCTAAAATTGTCTTTTTTTGTTCAAAAATATATTCAACTCCTCCTGAGCTTGCAATTAGTTTTTTTGCTAAAATATCTCCTATAGCTCTACTTCTCTGCAATCGTAAAATGGCCAATAGTTTGTTATCGTTCATTGATATCAATTTTAACAAAGAAGATATAAAAATAATTGTTGATAATTATTACCACTACTCCGTTTATAATTCTTTAGAATTTATATATTTGTTTACATGATATTAGAAAATTATATTAAAGACTTATTATTTAGATACGATTGTGTTATTGTTCCTAATTTTGGAGGCTTTGTAACTAATAAAATAAGCGCTACTTTTCAAGAAGATTCTGCTAGTTTTTCTCCACCATACAAACAAATTTCATTTAACAATAACCTTAAGGGAAATGATGGGTTACTAGCTAACTATGTTGCCTCTGTAGAAAAAATATCCTTTGAAAAAGCAACAAATACAATTGAAAGCATTGTATCTAATTGGAAAAAAACTCTTCAAAAAGAACATCTAATAATTGAAGGTTTAGGTTATTTGACCTTAAGCGAAAACAGACAATTAATTTTTAATCCAACAAAAGAAATAAACTACTTAACTTCTTCTTTTGGATTATCTTCTGTTACAACAAAAAGATTAGAAAGTAATAATCAAAATGTAAGACAATTACCAATAAAAAACACAGATAAAAAAAATCTTTTAACTCCTTTATTAAAGTATGCTGCATCTGCCGCAATTTTATTGACTTTAGGATTTGCTGGTAATAATTTACACCAACAAAATAAACAAAAAAACAGTATAGCTTCTCAAGAATTAGCCTTAGAAAAAAAAATACAAACTGCTACATTTACTATAACTAACCCTTTACCTACAATTGAGTTAAATGTTGTTAAAAAGGTTACAACACCTTTTCACATTATAGCTGGTGCTTTTCAGTTTCCTGAAAATGCAAAAAAGAAAATAAAACAACTAGAACAAAAAGGTTACAAAGCAAAAATAATTGGTACCAATAAGTGGGGGCTAACACAAGTAGCTTTTAAGAGTTTTACCAACAGAAACGATGCAATTAATGCTTTATATAAAATAAAAAAAGCGGAATCTAAAGATGCTTGGTTATTGGTAAAATAGTAGGTTTTTCTAATAGGCTATTCATATCTTTGCAAAAAAATAAGAATGGAAGCAAAAACACCCAAAGAATCTTTAACAATACTTACAGATTTAGTTTTACCAGGAGAAACAAACTATTTAGATAATCTTTTTGGAGGTGAATTATTAGCAAGAATGGATAGAGCATGTAGTATTGCTGCAAGACGCCATTCTTCTAGAATTGTAGTTACTGCATCTGTAAATCATGTAGCCTTTAATAAATCTGTTCCTGTTGGAAGTGTGGTAACTATAGAGGCTAAAGTATCTAGGGCCTTTAAATCTTCTATGGAAATTTATGTAGACGTTTGGATAGAGGATAGACAATCTGGATTAAAAACAAAGGTAAATGAAGGTATCTATACATTTGTTGCTGTTGATGAAACAGGGAAACCAGTAGACATACCCCAAATAGAGCCAGAGACAGAACTAGAAAAAATTCGTTTTGATGGTGCACTAAGAAGAAAACAACTAAGCTTAGTTATTGCAGGGAAGATGAAAGCAGACGATGCCACAGAGTTAAAGGCACTTTTTAAATCTTAATTTTTTAAACTATCTTTTTAAAATCCAAGAAGCAGGATTAAGTTTTACTGTGTTTTTAAGCAACACAAAAACTAACGTGGTTTTACCATTTATCTTATCAGTAAAAATTTTACCTAAGGGCTGGCCTACTTTTACTTTATCACCTTTTTGAACGTAAGAACTTTCTAGGTTATTATAAGAAGTAATATAATTACCATGCCTAACTAATACATTCTTTTTACCTCCAGAACCAATTAGAACGTTAAAAACTTCACCATCAAAAATTGATTTTGCTTGCCTACCTTTAGAGGTTACAAAGTGCACACCTGAACTATTTATTGAAATCCCAGGAAAAATTGGATGTGGTTGAATCCCGAATTTTCTAACAATTATACCTTCAGAAACAGGCCAAGATAATTTACCTTTATTTAAATCGAACCTTGCAGCTAAAGTCTTTGCTTCTGGGCTTAAAATAAACTCATTCTTCTTAACCGTTTTAGGCTTTTTCTTAAGTTTTGCAAGGGCTAATCTATTTGCTCTTTCAATTTCTTCTTTTATAATTTTATCAATCTTAGCAGTTACTCGTTTTTCTTCTTGAATGGTTTTCTTAAGATCTCTCTTATATTTATTCTCCTTCTTTTTAATTAAAGACAATAAATTTTCTTGTTTGTTTTTATCAGTCTCTATAGCTTTTTTTTGATCTATTTCTGATAATATTAATGTGTCTTTTATTTGCTTTTGATACAGTAAAGAATCATTCATTTTACCAATAAAAACAGTCTGACTTGCAATCTCTTCTCCTTGTTTTTTTCGAAAAACAGTATATTGTTTCATATACTCTAGCCGCTTATAAGCTTGATAAAAGTTTTGAGATGATAATAAAAACATAACTCTACTTTGCTGGGATTTACTTTTGTAGGATTTGTAGATCATGTTACCATAATCCTTTTTAAGATCGCTTAAATTTTTATTGAGTTTTAATATTTTTTTTTCGTTTTTTCGAATTTTATTCGTCAATAATTTCGCCTCTAAATTAATGGTATTTATTAGTTTATTTCTTACTTCAATTTTCTGTTTAATATCCTTTAACTCTTCTAAAACATTTCGTTCTTTTTTAACCTCAGTAAAAAGAAGATTATTTAATTGTTTAATTTCCAATTTATATTTTTTCCGCTGACTTTCTAACTCTTTTCTAGTTTGAGAAAAAAGAGTGTTATTTACTAAAACAAGTAAAAAAAACAATACGTAAAATTTAGTAAACCTCATTAAAAAGTTAATTTCTTATAACTGTTAGGCATATTGAAAGACATTGTTACACTCGTATCAAAAGCTACATTTTTGTATGCTAAATCAATTACTGTAACTCGTTTTTTATCTTTAGCTTTAATTTCTATTACAGTAGGAAAAACTACTGAATTTATTAAATTGTAATTAGGATACTTAATGTCTAACCGTAAAGCTTTAGCTTCATTTACGATACTTTGATGATCTAATTTATAATGCGTAGGATTTATGGTATAATAAATATCATAAAGCTGAGGTTGTTGCTTTGGATTTAAAATATATCTATTATTTACAACAGAAACATCTTGTTTTTCTTCAGTTACATCTTGCAAAGCTTGACCTAAAAACAAGTTTTGTAATTGTTCGAAATTAATTTCTACTCCTAATAATTCTTTAAGCATCGAAAAATCACCTTCAAAAGAATGTTTAAAAACAGAAGAATAGTAACGTACTTTGGTAGGTGTAATTTCTACTTTAAATAACGTTATAATCTTAGTTCCTCTTAACCAAATTACTTCGTCTTTTTTCATTTTAACACTCACAGTTAAACTTTGAATTGTTTTACCATTATTAAAGTTTACTTTAAGCTTAGCATCTATGGTCTGCTTATCAAAATTAGCAGCCACATGTCTTCTAGCTACTTTTTTTGAAGAAATATTCTTAGCTACTGAAGATGCATCAATCATGTTTTTTTTGGATTTACATGACGTAAAAACTATTATTAAAAGCACTATATATTTTATATACCTCATTTTAACTTTTTAATTGCTTGGCTTTTTCTTTGTAATTATTCTCTTCGTCTACATCTCCTAAACCTTTGTAAGAATTAGCCATTTCTAGATAAAAATCCCTCTGCATTTGCTCTTCAATAACAAAATCAATACCATTCTTTAATGTAGTTAAAGCGTCTTTGTACATTTTTTGGCTATTTAAAGCGCTAGCTTTCATTAAATAAACAAAAGGTTGTGCAGGAAACAAAGCAATACCTTCTTTACTGTATTTTAAAAGAATACTTATATTAGATTCAGAAATTTTTAGAATTTGTTCTAAGGTTTCGTAAGACTTATCTTTTTGGAACTTTTGCTGCAAAATAGAAATATCATTTAATTTGAGCACCTTTTGCTCTGGAGTTTTTCTAGTTTTTAAACGTTCTTTTATCTTTTTTAAATCTGAAGTTAATGCATTTTCATACTGTAAAAGTTCCATCAATGAAATTGCCTTGTCATAATCTCTATTATAAAGATAAAGCCTAACTAAAAATGATCTTTCTTTAGGGTTAATTTCTACTACTTTTTTTTGTGTTACAATTGCATTTTCTAAATTATTTTCTTTTTGGTATACTTTAACCAAATGTTTTAACATCCAAATATTATTAGACTCTTTTTGTAAAGCTCTAGTGACATATTCTTTAGCTAAATTGACTTTATTTAAAGATAAATAATTTTTAGAAAACTCGAAATATACTGCTGAATTATTCTCCAAAAGTTGATTGCAATTCTCTAAATTTTCTATTGCCCTTTGATAGTTACCAATCGATTTATCTGATAATGCTTTAAAAAAGAAGTTTTGAAATTTAAGTTCAGCTTCCTCTGTTAAATCTTCTTTTTCTGGTATGCTATCTTGCGCATAATTATTTATCGAAATAAAACAAAAAACTAAAAACAAAAAAGCCAATCTAAAAAAAATAAATTGCCTCTCTTGCTTATGTATTTTTGTATATCCGATATTTATCATTTACGTTAATTCTGTATAATCACCTATGCTTACAGAAATATACTCTCCGTTATATTTTGCATGATTACCAATCATTGCATTATCTAATTTTGCATTAGAAATCGCTACATTAGTCTGTATTAATGAGTTTGTAATCGTAGAATTTTCAACCATACTATTTTCGCCGATTGAAACATAAGGACCAATTTTTGTATTCTTCAATGCTACATTTTTACCAACAAAACAAGGTTGGATAATTTCTGAATTTTCTAAAACAACATCATCAGAAACTAAATTATTTCCAGCTTCATGTTCGAAATGTAAGGTTTGTTTATTGGTATCTACAGTTGGATCTTTTTTACCACAATCCATCCATGCACTTACAGTTCCTGGCACAAATTTAGCTCCTTGTTGCTTTAAGGATTCTAGAACATTGGTTAACTGATATTCATTATTCTCCTTTAAATCATTATCAATTAAATATTGTATTTCGTCAAGAAGTTTCTCTCCACTTTTAAAGTAATATATACCAATAATTGCTAAATCTGAAACAAATTCTTTTGGCTTTTCTATAAAATCAGTAATAATACCTTCTTCTAATTTTACCACTCCAAAAGCACTTGGGTTTTCTACTTTACTTACCCAAATTGCACCATCAGCATTCACGTCTAATGTGAAATCAGCTTTAAAGAGTGTATCTGCATAAGCTACAACACAAGGGCCACTCAAGGCTTCTTTAGCACAGTAAATTGCATGAGCTGTACCTAAAGCAGTATCTTGAATATACACAGACCCTTTTGCTCCTAACTCAGCTGCAATTTTTAACAATTTTTCTTCTGTATCAGCAGGAAAACCTTTTGCTCTGCTACCAATTACAAAAGCAATTTCATCTATCTTTTCATCTATTACAGATGCTATATCCTCTACTAAACGTTGTACAATAGGCTTACCAGCAATAACTGTTAATGGTTTTGGAACTGTTAACGTGTGTGGTCTTAAACGAGACCCTATACCTGCCATTGGCACGATAATTTTCATAAACTATTTTTTTATTTATATACATGCAAGATAGCATTAAATAGTAGAAATTTAAAATTGTTTAAATCAAAATAAGACAAATTAAGTGTATGGTTTTTTGTTTCTTTGTAGGACTAAAAAATACTATTTGTGAACTATCTTTCTGTTGAAAATATATCAAAATCCTATGGAGAACGCATTTTATTTGAAAACATCTCTTTTGGTGTAAATAAAGATCAAAAAATAGCTTTTGTTGCTAAAAACGGAACAGGTAAAACGTCAATTCTAAATATTATAGCTGGCTTAGATAGTTCTGATACCGGACAAATTGTGAGCAGAAAGGATATTTCAATAGCTTATTTAGCTCAAAACGAAAATCTAAACCCAAATTTAACCATAGAAGAAACCATATTTGATACTGATAATAAAATTTTATCAATTATCAATCAATATGAAAAAGCCTTAAAAAACCCTGATGATGCAGATGCTTACCAAACCGCATTTGATTTAATGGATCAATACAATGCTTGGGATTTTGAAACACAATACACACAAATATTATCGAAATTAAAGTTAGACGATCTTAGTCAGAAAATTTCTTCGCTTTCTGGAGGTCAAAGAAAAAGACTGTCTTTAGCAATTGTTTTAATTAGTAAGCCTGATTTATTAATACTCGATGAGCCTACAAATCACCTTGATTTAGAAATGATTGAGTGGCTGGAAGATTTTTTTGCAAAAGAAAAAATTACTCTATTTATGGTTACTCATGATCGTTACTTTTTGGAACGAGTTTGTAATGAAATTTTAGAATTAGATCATGGCAAAATTTATAAGTATAAAGGAAACTATTCTTATTACTTAGAAAAAAAGGAGGAACGAATTCAGCTTGAAAAGGTTACTACAGAAAAAGCTAAAAATCTCTTTAAGAAAGAGTTAGATTGGATGCGAAAACAGCCAAAAGCAAGAACTACAAAATCTAAATCTAGAATAGATGATTTCCATCAAATTAAAGAAAAAGCACATCAACGAAGAAAAGACCATAAAGTTCAATTAGAGATAAATATGGAACGTTTAGGAAGTAAAATTCTTGAACTTCATAAACTAAAAAAATCTTATGGAGATAAAGTTATTTTAGATGGTTTTGATTATGTTTTTAAACGCGGAGAACGTATTGGTATTATAGGAAAAAATGGGACTGGTAAATCGTCTTTTTTAAATATTATTACTCAAAATAATCCTGTTGATGGTGGAAAAGTTGTTGTTGGTGAAACTGTAAAATTTGGATATTATACACAATCTGGAATTGCTATAAAAGAAGGTCAAAAGGTAATTGAAGTAATTAAGGAGTTTGGTGAATTTATTCCGCTTACAAAAGGTAGAAAAATATCTGCCTCACAACTACTAGAACGCTTTTTATTTGATAAAAAGAAACAGTACGATTTTGTAGAAAAACTTTCTGGAGGCGAACAAAAGCGCTTGTATTTGTGTGCTGTTTTAATTCAAAATCCAAACTTTTTAATTTTAGATGAACCAACGAATGATTTAGATGTGATTACTTTAAATGTATTAGAAAATTTTCTATTAGATTATCCAGGAAACTTAATGGTGGTTTCACATGACAGGTATTTTATGGATAAAATAGTTGATGCGCTTTTTGTATTTAGGGGTGATGGAATTGTAGAGAACTTTCCTGGAAACTATTCAGACTTTAGAGCGTATGAAAACTCAAATCCATATGAGCAAAAAGAGATTTCAAATATAAAAACCGAAGTAAAACCTGCTGAAACTAAATCTCAAAAAGTTTCATTAAGTTATAATGAAAAAAGAGAGTTTGGTGCTTTAGAAGACGAAATTCAGCGTTTACAGAATCAGAAAGAACGTATTGAAAAGCAATTTCTAAATGTTGAGATTGCAGAAGAAAATATTGCCAAGAAATCTGAAGAATTAAAGCAGATTATAAATGATTTGGAACAAAAAGAAGAACGCTGGTTAGAACTATCTATGAAACTAGAAAGTTAATCTATACTAACAATTTCCTTATCTGTAATAATTTTTTGATTATTAAATCTTAATAATATTTGTGCAACAGCAACTGTATCTTTCTCGCAATAAGTAACAATTCTTTGTAAGTCTTTTTCTTGATAATAAACTTTAGCTACTTCACTGCCATCAATATCATCTTTAGGAGACGGAATACCTAAAATTGATGTCAGTAATTTTAAAGAAGTGTAATGTTTAAAATCGCCAAATTTCCAAAGCTCTAAAGTGTCTAGATGAGGTACTTCCCAAGGTTTTTTACCAAATAAATTTAGTTTTTTAGGCAATTCTATTTGATGAACAATCATTCTTCTAGCTATAAATGGAAAATCAAATTCTTTTCCATTATGTGCACACAAAATATTCGACTTTTTAGCAAAATGCTTATCTAATAATTGTTTAAAATCGGTAAGAATCTTATGCTCATCATCACCAAAAAAAGAACGAATTCTTAATTGTTTTTTCTTATCTTTATTGTTAAAATAGCCAACAGATATACAAACTATTTTACCAAACTCAGCCCAAATTCCTGCTCTATTATAAAACTCTTCTGCAGTAAATTCTTCTTTTCTTTGGTATTTTGTTTTAGCTTCAAATAA
>Ga0233438_10001558_pt1 | contig 24838 bp, 27 predicted proteins | sample SI_123_September_FD_182720 | JGI IMG/M metagenome (GOLD analysis project Ga0233438, IMG submission 182720) | Seawater microbial communities from Saanich Inlet, British Columbia, Canada - SI_123_September2016_10_MG | ecosystem: Environmental > Aquatic > Marine > Inlet | place: Canada: British...
AATTTTTATTAGGCATTAGTTTAATATTTTTTTTGTAATGTTAGTGGCAAGCAATTCCAAATTTTTTCAATCGCCAATAGTTATATGGCCAAGGTGTTAAAAAACCTACTATTAACATGATTGGTATCACCCACCATGTTAACAAGGCCCCACCTGTTAGCAGATAGTCTGTAATATTCATTGTTATTTCCATACTTATCATCGAAATAAAACTCATGCCCATTGCAGTTTTAAGTGCATTTTTAAATTCAATATTTTGTTTCATCAAAATAAAAGTTTCCAAAATAATACTAGTAATTAAGCCATTAATAATTGCTAAAATCATTATACCCAAAATTGGAAATGAGATGTTTGATAATTGAAAAAATAAGATTGTACCAAAATCTCCAATGGAACAACCAATCACACACCACATAGTATTTTTTGCACTTGTTTTCCAAGTGTGCTTACAAGTCCAATCAAATGTGGAGGTATTCATAATAATTTGATACTAATATTAAATGATCTTTAAACAAGTATTTGATAAAAAAACTTCAACTTATACTTATTTAATTGCTTCGGCAAAAGGTCGCGAAGCTGTAATAATTGATCCAGTTTTAGAAAATGTTAATGATTATATTCAGCTGTTAAGAGATCTTGATCTAAAACTTGTAAAAGTCATTGATACTCACATTCATGCCGATCATGTAACGGGTGCCTCTAAATTAAAACAAGTCACAAATTGTGCCACACTTATGGGAGAGCATACCCCCGCTGATGCAGTTGAAATCAAAGTAAAGGATAATGAACTAATAAATATTGATGGTTTAAACATTAGATCTATTTATACACCAGGACATACAGCAGAAAGCTATAGTTTTTTGTTAGATAATTATCTTTTTTCAGGTGACGCGCTTTTAATTAATGGAACTGGCAGAACAGATTTTCAAAATGGAAATTCAAAAGACTCTTATCATTCTATATTTGATAAACTTTTAAAATTGCCAGAAGAAACACTTCTTTACCCTGGTCATGATTATAATGGTGAAAAAGTAAGTACTATTGAAAAAGAAAAAAAATTTAATCCTAGATTGCAAGTAAAGAACGTTGATGAATATATTGAAATTATGTCCAACCTTAATCTATCTAAACCTGAAATGATGGATAACAATGTTAGTAAGAATATTCAATTAGGTGCTAACTAAATACAACAAATATTAAAAACCAATAAGAAATCAATCCAGATAAAATAGTTGCAATAATATTTTTGGAAAAATAACCAACAATAATTGCAACAATAGCTCCAAAAATTTTAGGATCATTCATTTCTATAAATGCCCCATAATCATTGATAAAAATTGCTGGAAATATTATTGCAGGAAATACTGCTGAAGGAACATATTCCAATACTGCTTTAATCTTATCTCCAAGCATTTCTCTATCAACTAAAGCAATCATAGTCATTCTAGTCAAATAAGTTAATATTCCTGCAATGATAATTGATACCCAGGTCATTTTTTTAACCTCGTTATTATTGAAGCTACAAAAAGTGCAATGACTGGGGCAATAATTATGTAAGACTTAAATGGTGCATCAAAAAATAATAAAGAACTTAAGCCACAAGTGATCATAACAATTAAATGATCAATCTTTTTTAAATCTTGTACAACAATTGCTATAAAAGTAAGTGGTATTGTAAATTTTAGCCCAAGTTCCGCTGGTACAAATGATCCCAAGATAATTCCTGATAATGTTGCAACTTGCCAACAAATCCACATGGTACAACCTGTTCCAATTAAATGGTAATGTAGATGTTGTTCAGATTTATTTTTTTTAAAAAATTTATTAGATTCTGCAAAACCCTGGTCTACAACGATGTAAGAAATTAATAACTTCTTTAAAAAAGATAATTTTTCTAAATATTCTGATAAAACCGCACCATACAATAAATGTCTTGAGTTGATAATTCCAACTGATGTAACAGCAACTAAACTGGATGCCCCTCCTGAAAGTACCTGCAGAAATACAATTTGTGAAGCTCCTCCAAAAATAATAAATGACATTGCATAGACTAAATATGGACTAAAGCCAAGTTCAACTCCAATTGCACCACAAATAATACCAAAAGGAATTACGGATAACATGTGTGGAGAAATATCCATCATCCCCTTGGTAAATAATTGTTTTTTTGAAAGCATCTGCTTCTTTTATTAAAAACAAACTATGTGATCAATATTAATTGGTCTCTTAATACCAAATTTTTCATCCACTTCATGTTGATGCATATGATGAGAGTGTACAAAAACTGGTATCAATAAATTGCTTCCAGTCTTTAAAGTGTAGATAAAGTTGGTGCCTCTAAATTTTCTATCTACAACCTCTAGCTTCAAATTACTCTGATCATCATGCTCAAGATCTTCTGGCTGTAATAATAACTGAACATCAGAACCTTTTGGATAATGTTTGGTGAAATTCCCATTTATAGTTCCAAGATCTTTATTTTCTAAACTATTTTCACCTGTAACTTTTGCTGGAATTAAAATCCCTCTATTTAAAAAATTCACTACTTCTACAGAATTTGGAAAATGATAAACGTTATAAGGGTCATCATATTGTTTTAATTGGCTATCTAAAATTATTCCACATTTGCTTCCAAGATAAAATGCCTCATAAGAATCGTGTGTAACTATAATAGTAGTAATTTTTAAATCAGTTAAAACTTGTTTTAGTTTAACTTGAATTTCTTCTTTAAAACTTTGATCCACATTTGATAGAGGCTCATCTAACAAAAGTAAATCTGGTTTAGAAAGTAATGCTCTTGCTAACGCTGCTCTTTGAGCTTCTCCAGAACTAATTTGATGGGGAAATTTATCTTTGACATGATCTAAATGAAGAAATTGAATAACTTCATTAATGGTTAAACTTTTTTTCTTTTTCTTATTTCTTTCTGCTCCGAATTGAATATTTTGAAGTACATTGTAGTGTGGGAATAATGAATTATCCTGAAATGCTAGAGAAATATTTCTGTTCTCAGGTTCAACATGCACATCTTTAGAAGATAAAGTTTTATTTTTTAAAGAAATTCTTCCTGATTGAATTTTTTCTAAACCAGCTATAGTTCTTAATATAGTTGTCTTACCAATACCTGATGGGCCCAGCAGACAAACAATATCTCCTTCATTCTCTATATTAAGTGTAACATTATTGACTTTATTTTTATCACTAGCAGCAAAAGTAACATTTTCAATTTCTAAAAAGTTTTGTGCCATAAATCAATTAATCCTTAAGAATATATCTAGATGTAATTAAAATAAAGAAACTTGCAATAAGAATAAGAAATAACGAGGGAGCTGCAGCAGCTTCTAATAAATCTTGAGAAGCATAAATATAGGCTTGAGTTGCAAAAGTTTCAAAATTAAACGGTCTCATTATTAATGTTATGGGTAACTCTTTAATAATTTCGATAGAGATCAAAATGCCTATCAATAGAATAGAATTTTTTAAATAAGGTATATGAATATTCTTAAAAGTTTTGAATTTTGAGTAACCAAGTAAATAAGCACTTTCATCAATTGAATAACTTATTTTTAAATAACCTGATTTAATTCCATTATTTGCAAGTGAATAAAACCTAATAAAATAAACTATAACCAGACCTAAAATAGATCCAATAAAAATTGATTTTATATTTTTTAGATCGAAGAAACTAATAATGTTTTTATCAAACCAAGAGATAAAAGTAATAAATGCTACAGCTAAAATAATCCCAGGAATAGCATAACCTGATATTGAAAAAGTAGTTAACATTTCTAAAAATTTACTTTTAGACAATCTATTTCCATAATTAGAAATAAAGGCAAAACTAATTAAAACAATACTTGATAATAAAACTAAGATTATAGTATTGGAAAATAAATTAATTAGATCTAAATCAATTAAATGCTTTGGAAAAACAATTGTCCAATAAAGCATTTGAAGAACAGGAAATAAAAAACTTACAAAAAAAATTAAAAAACAAAAAGAAAAAGCTAATAAAGATTTATAACCTCTTAAAGTAGTTAATGATTTCTTTTTAAATCCCCCTTTGGTTGGAGAATGATATTGAGCTTTTCTTCTAGATAGATTTTCTAATACAAACAATCCAAGTATAAAAATTAACAGATAAAAAGATAGCTGATTTGCTAAAGCAAGATCATCAAATGAAATCCATGCATTATAAATTCCAGTAGTAAGAGTGGATATTCCAAAAAATGATACTGCACCAAAATCAGATAAAGTTTCCATTGCAACAAGTGATAATCCGGCAACTATTGCAGGTCTTGCAGAAGGTAAAATTATTTTAAAAAAAGATTTTTGTTTACTAAAACCAAGATTTCTTCCAAGTTCTATTAAATTTTGAGATTGATAGTGGAAAGAAGCTCTTGTTAACACATAGACATACCCAAATAATGAAAACGAAATTGCAACTATCGCTCCCAACATTCCATCAAACTTAGGTATTTGGGAGTTATAATCACCATCTCCAAATAGATTTTTTAAAATTGAAAAGGCTGTTCCATAATTTTCAAAAAAAGCTGTTAATGAATAAGCGTAAATGTAAGCTGGCACTGCAAAAGATAGGATTAATGCCCATTTAAAAAAATTTGATCCTGTAAACTTATAAAAGGAAACTAAGTAAGCACTCGACACTCCAATTATAAAAGTTAAAAATAATACCCCAGATAAAAGAGTTAAAGAATTAAATATATAATCGTAAAGAAATGTATTCTTGATAATAGAAGAATATTCACCAGTGCTATCAAAAAAGCTAGAAAATACAGTAACAATTGGTATTGCTACAGCAACTGAAATTAAAAAAGAACTTAAATACCAAATATTTATTTTTCTTAAATACATACTTACCCTTTATAATTAAGTGAACATAATTAATAGAAGGGTAAAGACTATTAAATTATGTTCACTTTTTTTGAAAATTAATCCACTTTGTTAAAAACACTTATGAGACGATCAATCTCTTCGTTTTTAATATCAGATAATTTTCTATTATTTATTTTAATTTCAATTTTTTTACATTCATTTGCACATGGTTCACATGTTATCTGACCCACTTGAGAACCATTTACATTAGAAGAATTATTTTTATCAAAATTAAATAAATTTTTTTCCATTATTATTTATTTCCACTTAGCAGCAAGCATGCACTCCAATGCTATTGCTTGATTTTTTCCATAATTAACAACTTTAGTATTCAAATCTTGTTTAAAGCCAAGACCCATTTGTTTAACAAGATCATGTGGTTCAACACCATCAATCATTGGATACTCAAATGTGTTATTAACAATATGCTCTTGTGCTTCTTTTGTTAATAAAAACTCAAGAAGTTTTTTTGCATTTTCTGGATTTGGTGCATTTTTTAATACTCCACCTCCGCTAATATTCATATGAGTTCCTCTATCACCTTGATTTGGGAAAAATGGCAATACTTTTTTAGCAGCTGCTTGTTGTTCTGCTCCTTTTTTTCCAGACAACATTAATGCCAAGTAATAAGTATTAGCTACAGCTAAATCAGCCTCTCCTGCTGCAACTGCTAATATTTGAGCTCTGTCATTTCCTTTTGAGTCTCTTGCCATATTAGCAACAACACCTTTTGACCATTCACAAGTAGCTTTTTTTCCATTATTTTTTACTATTGAAGCAACAAGTGATTGATTATAAATATTATTTGATTTTCTTATAACAACTCTGCCTTTCCATTTAGGATCTGCAAGACCTTCGTAAGTCATTCCATTTAACTCATTGGCATTAACTCTTTCTGGAGAGTAATACATAATTCTTGCTCTCTTAGCTATTCCAGTCCAGTTTTTAGATCTAAAGTTTTTTGGAACAGCGGCCTTGATAGTTGAAGTCATTGAATTTTGAAACATTCCTTTAGCATCAAATGCGCCTAATCTTCCTGCATCTGCAGTAATATAAATGTCTGCTTTAGAGTCAGCTCCTTCTTCTATTATTCTTTTTTGAAGAGCTTTATCTTTTCCCGATACAACGTTTACTTTTATGCCTGTTTTTTTAGTAAATTTTTCATAAAGCTGAATATCTGAGTCGTAATGTCTTGCACTAAATACATTAACTTCAGCTGCAAAAACCATATTGGTAAAGAAAACCAAAGCTAGTACTAATAAACTTATTTTTTTCATTTTATCCTTTTCTTTACCCTTATTGATTTGCGACTGAGAATTATTCTCATTGCGAATGATTATCAATCGCATATATTGTCGCAGTTGTAAAGGTTTTTTTATATGAAAGATAAAAATTAGTTAGGAAACTTTTTATTTCCAGTCACCAATTTTACTAAACAAGAAATTTCTAAAAGCTTGAACTCTAGCGGTATTTTTAAGTGATTGAGGGTAAACAAAATGAGACTCTGTAATCGGTCCTTCAGATTTAGGTAATACTTTAATTACATTTGATGAATTTGACACCAAATACTCTGGTAAAGCAGCTAGCCCCACTCCAGATTCTACCGCTAAAAGTAGACCCATAACACTATTTACTTTCATAACAGTTTTTCTTTTTTTACCATCATGCATTCCAAGTTTTAATGCCCAATCTGGATTATAAACTGGAGACGGCGCACCTTTTCCAAAAGAAATAAAATTATGTTTGTTTAAATCAGCAATTGTTTTTGGCATTCCAAATTTTTCCAAATATTTATTAGATCCATAAACATAATATTTAATATCAACTAATTTTTTTTGAATATAATTTAATTGTTTTGGTCTTCTCATAAAAATACCAATATCAGCTTGTCGTGTGCTTAAATCTAATTCTTTGTCATCAAATACTAATTCAATTTCTATTTCAGGGTTTAATCTCATAAACTCTTGAATTCTAGGTGTTAACCAGTGTGTGCCAAAACTTCTAACTGTTGTAATAGTTAATTTTCCTGTTGGTTTATTTTTTTGGTCTCCCAATGATGTTTCAACTTCTTTTAGTTTGCTGATTACCTCATGTGCAGTTTTAAAGACATATTCACCATTTTCAGTAAGAGTTAATCCTCTAGCATGTCTTTCAAATAATTGAACTTTTAGATCTTGCTCTAGTGATTGAATTTGTCGACTAATTGCAGATTGACTTAGATTTAGATTGACTGTTGCATTAGTAAAACTACCTGCTTCAGCTACTGCATGAAAAATTTTTAATTTATCCCAATCCATTATTTGTTTAAATCAACTATAACTCTACCAGAAATTTCACCTTTTAAAATTTTTGGATAAGTTTCAATCAATTCTTCTAAGCTAACTGTTAAAATTGATTTTTCAAGTAAATCAAAATCAATTAATTTAGAAGCTTCTGACCATATAAATTCTCTTCTTTTAATACTGCAATTTGCAGAGTCCATTCCCCAAAGTTTAATTCCTCTTAACATAAAAGGGATTACGCTTGTATTAAGTTCATTATTATTTGCATTCCCACAAACTGCAATAATACCACTCGGTTTTGTTTGAACTATTGCGTTTGCTAAAATTTTTCCACCGACAGTATCGACTACACCATCCCATAAACCTTTATCAATTAATCTTGGGTCCTTGTCAAATTCAGACCTATTTACAACATTTTTAGCACCTAGTGACTTTAAGTAATCAGATTTAGAATCTTTTCCTGTAACAGCAGTAACATTGTAACCTAGTTTTGATAAGGCCATAACCGCTACACTACCTACACCACCTGTAGCACCTGTTACCAACACATCGTTAACTTTTTCACCCAATAAAATACTTTCTCTTGCTTGAATTGCAAAAGCACTCATTAAAGAAGTAAATCCAGCTGTACCTAATATCATTGCTTGTTTACTCGTTAGATCTTTAGGTTTCTTAACTAAAAAATCTGCATTAACTTTTGCTATTTGTGAATATCCACCAAAGAAAACTTCGCCAACTCTAAAGCCTGTTAAAATTACTTCATCACCTTCTTTGAATTTTAAGTTTTCACTTTCTAAAACAGTACCTGAAAAATCTATTCCTGGAATATGAGGAAACTCTTTAACTAATCTTCCACCATTCTTTAGAATCATTCCATCTTTAAAATTAAGATCTGAATAATCTACTTTAATAGTTACATCGCCATGTTTTAAAAAGCTTTTATCAATTGATTTTACTTCTCTAGTAAAATTATCACCTTCTTGATTGATAATTAATGCTTTGAATTGATCTGACACTTTAATCTTTTGTGATACTTATGAATCTTAAATATCTATTTTGAAAACTTAGATCTTCTTTAAATTGTCCCAAATAGTAGTTTGTAACAGTCGATGCTTGTTCTTTTTTAATTCCTCTCATTGTCATACATTGGTGAGTTGAGTCGATTGTTACTGCTACACCTTTTGCATCTAATGACTCCATTAATGTCTTAGCAACTTGCATTGTTAGTCTTTCTTGTGTTTGTAACCTTTTTGAAAATACTTCCACAACTCTAGCAAGTTTACTTAATCCAACAACTCTTTCTTTTGGTATATATGCTACATGAGCTTTACCAATAATTGGAGCCATATGGTGTTCACAATGACTTTGAATAGAAATATTTTTTTGAATTACCATGTCGTCATAACCATCTACATCTCCAAAAGTTTTATCTAAAATCTTACTTGGATCAACTTTGTAGCCAGCAAAATATTCTTTATAGGCCTTCATTACTCTTTTTGGAGTTTCCAATAAACCTTCTCTGGTCGGGTCTTCGCCCAACCAAGTTAAAATAGTCTTGAATGCTTCTTCAGCTTCTTTATCAGAAACATTGTTTGCATCTAATATTTTACCTTCATTGTCTTTAACTAATTTCATAGCGCCTTTTTATACAGTAAATACTCATTTTTAAAATATTTAATATATCTAGATTTATGCTAAATAATCAATCCATATGTTCAAAAAGAGAGAAAATGTCCTAGAAATAGAAGAAGGAAATCTTCTATCGCCTAAGTTTGATAATGATGGACTAATCCCTGTAATTACCATGTGTTCTAAAACAAAAGACGTATTAATGCATGGGTATATGAACGTTGAAGCTTTTAAAAAAACCATTGAAACCAAAGAAGCTCATTATTTTAGTAGATCTAGAAAAGCTATCTGGCACAAAGGCAAAACTAGTGGTTTTACTCAGAAAGTAACTGAACTAAGAATTGATGATGATCAAGATTCAATTTGGATGACTGTTGATATAGGTGATGGTGCAAGTTGCCATGTTGGATATAGATCTTGTTTTTATAGATCAATCCCAATGGGACCAATTGATAATGGTCGAGAAATAGAAATGAAATTTTTAGAAAAAGAAAAAAAGTTTGATCCAGAAGAAGTTTATAAAGGTCAACCTAACCCAACAAAAATCTAAATGAGTGAAAAACAAAAAAATGTTCTAGGTGAAGATCTAGAAGAGTGCTCCAACAATCCTTTAACAGGTTGGTACCGTGATGGTTGTTGTAATACAGATGAAAATGATCATGGTATTCATACAGTTTGTGCAAAAGTAACAACTGAATTTTTAGAATGGTTAAAAATTGCAGGTAATGACTTAATTACACCGCATCCAGAATTTGGGTTTCCTGGTTTAAAAGATGGAGACGGATGGTGTGTTTGTGCAAGCTGGTATGCAAAAGCAGTTGATGCTGGAAAAGGTTGTCCAATATTTTTAAAGAGGACTCATAAAAATACTTTAAAACACGTGCCTATTGAAACTTTAAAAAAGTTTGCAATAGATTTATCTTAATTTACATATTTCCATATTTGGGTCCACCACTACCTTCTGGTGTAACCCAAGTAATGTTTTGCGAAGGCTCTTTGATATCGCAAGTTTTACAGTGAATACAATTTTGAGAATTAATTACAAATTTATTTTGATCATTTTCTTTTTGAACCTCATAAACTCCTGCTGGACAATATCTTTGAGCAGGTTCATCAAATTTCTCTAAAGTGTAACTAATTGGTAAATTAGGATCTTTAAGCTTTAAATGAACTGGTTGATTTTCAGCATGGTTTGTACCGGTAAGATAAACAGAGCTTGTTTTATCAAAAGTTATAACATTATCATATTTTGGGTATTCTATTTTAGGCATTTCATTTGCTGGTTTTAATGTTTCGTGATCAGCATGTTTGTGTTTTAAAGTAAAAGGCAGCTTTCCTTTAAATAAAATTTGATCAATTCCAGTAAATATTATTCCAAGTAATAAACCCCAGCTAAAACTAGGTTTTACATTACGAGCCGCATGAAGCTCTTCATAAACCCAGCTCTTTTTAAATTCCTCTTCATAAATTGATAAACTTTTTTTTTCTTTAATATTTTTAATTATTACTTCAGCAGCAATCATTCCACTTTTCATTGCCGTATGAGAACCTTTAATTTTTGGCATATTTAACGTTCCTGCATCACAACCAACCAGTAATGCTCCAGGCATGAACATTTGAGGTAAACTTTGAAGACCTCCTTCAATTAATGCACGCGCTCCATAAGAAATTCTTTTTCCACCTTCAATAATTTTTTTAATTGCAGGATGAATTTTAAATCGTTGAAACTCATCGTATGGAGAAAGATGTGGGTTTTTGTAATCTAAGCCAATAACATATCCTAAAAATACTTGCTTATTTTCAGCATGGTACATGAAGCTGCCTCCATAAGTATTGTTATCTAATGGCCATCCAGCAGTATGCATTACCATTCCTTCTTCATGATTTTTTTCTTCTATCTCCCAAATTTCTTTAAAACCAATTCCATACTGTTGAGGGTCTTTATTCTTTGAGAGATTAAATTTTTCAATTAATTGTTTTCCTAAGTGACCTCTACAACCTTCTGCAAATACAGTTACTTTTCCTAATAATTCTATCCCAGGCTCAAAACTATCTTTTTGATTTCCATCTTTATCAATACCCATATCTTGCGTTGCAACACCTTTTACCGATCCATCTTCGTTATATAAAATTTCACTTGCAGGAAATCCTGGAAAAATTTCAACACCCAAGGCTTCAGCTTGTTCTGCTAGCCATCTACATAAATTTGCTAAACTAATTATATAATTGTTATGATTTTGCTGAACCTTAGGAAGTAGCCAGGTTGGCCAACTTAATGATTTAGTTTTTCCTAAAAATAAAAATTTTTCTTTTGAAACTTTGGTTTTAATCGGTGAATTAAGCTCTTTCCAATTGGGTAAAAGTTCATCTAATGCTCGTGTTTCAAAAACATTCCCACTTAAAATATGAGCACCAATTTCTGAGGCTTTTTCTAATAGACAAACATTTAAGTTTGGATCAAGTTGTTTAAGTTTAATAGCTGTAGATAATCCAGAAGGACCACCTCCAATTATTACAACATCATATTCCATCGACTCTCTAGCCATATGATATTTTTATCTTTAAGAATTATTTTTGTATAGTGTTTAATTTGTTCAGCTCTTCTAAGAACTGTGGCAAAGCTTCAAACAGATCTGCTTCTAAACCATAATCTGCAACACTAAAAATTGGTGCTTCACCATCTTTATTAATTGCAACAATTACTTTACTTTCTTTCATACCTGCTAAATGCTGAATAGCTCCTGAAATTCCAACCGCAATATATAAATCTGGCACAACAACTTTACCTGTTTGGCCAACTTGGTGGTCATTACTAATATATCCCGCATCAACCGCTGCTCTTGAAGCTCCTATTGCTGCATTTAATTTATCTGCAATAGAAGTAATTAATTTAAAGTTATCTCCACTTTGCATCCCTCTTCCACCTGATACTACTATTCTTGCTGTGCCAAGCTCGGGTCTATCTGATTTGACCTCTTCTCGTTTAACAAATTTTGTTAACGAAAACTCTTCTCCTGCTTCAGCAGTTTCAATTGGTGCTGATCCCCCAGAGCTTTCACATGGATCAAAAGAAGTTGGTCTAATAGTAATACATTTTTTTGCATCAGAACTTTTAACGGTTGCAAAAGCATTTCCTGCATAAATAGGTCTAACAAAAGTGTCTTGAGATTCTACTTTAATAATATCACTAACTTGTGATGTATCTAATTTAGCAGCTATTCTTGGCATTAAATTTTTACCAAATGTATTTGCTGAACAAACTATATGTGAATAATTATCTGCAAGTTTTGTAACAGCTGGAGCAAAATTTTCTGCTAAAAAATTTTCGTAATAAGCAGCTTCAACTGTGATTACTTTTTTAACCAAGGGTAGTTCTGAGGCAGCTTTTGCAGCATCCCCACAATTATTTCCAATAACTAATGCATGAACGTCGCTATCTATTTGAGAAGCTGCCGTTACGGCATTTAAAGTAAACGATTTTAGCTCTTTATTGTTATGCTCTGCTATTAATAATACTGACATTAGATTACCTTTGCTTCATTTTTTAATTTTTGAACTAGTTCAGCAACACTTGAAACCTTAATTCCAGCTTTACGCTTAGGGGGTTCTTCAACTTTTATCTGTTGTATTTTAGGTGCTGTATCAACTCCTAGATCTGATGCATTCATTTGCTCAATAGGTTTTTTCTTCGCTTTCATTATATTTGGTAGTGAGGCATATCTTGGCTCATTTAATCTTAGGTCACAAGTTACTATTGCTGGAGTATTGATTTCGATAGTTTCTAAACCTTCATCAATTTCTCTAACTACTTCAAGTTTTCCATCTTTCACTTCAATTTTTGAGGCAAAAGTTGCTTGAGGCCAATTTAATAATGCACTCAACATTTGTCCTGTTTGATTGCAATCATCGTCAATCGCTTGTTTACCCATGAAGACTAAATCTGGTTTTTCTTTCTCAACAATTTTTTGTAAAATTTTTGATACAGCAATGGGTTCTATTACACCTTCCGCTTTAACATGAATTCCTCTATCAGCTCCAACCGCTAAAGCTTTTCTTACAGTTTCCTGAGCTTTTTCTTCACCAACAGTTACAGCAATTACTTCTGTTGCTTTTCCACTTTCTTTAATCTTTACTGCCTCTTCGATTGCATTATCATCTGGTGGATTTGTTGACATTTTAACATTGTCAGTAACAACACCTGTTCCATCTTCTTTAACTCTTATTTGAACGTTGTAATCAATAACTCTTTTAACGGCGACTAAGATTTTCATTAAGCTCTCAATAAATTATTTTCAGAATCGTATGGACTCTCTTCTAATACAGTAGCCTCATACATTTCACCTAAAATATCAACTTGTAATTTGTCGCCTACATTAGCATGCTCTGGTTTAACCATAGCAAGGGCAATTGATTTATCTAATCTAAAACCAAATTCACCTCCTGTTGCCCTTCCAACAACCTTTTTATCTTTATAAATTGGGTTATTTCCTAAAACATCAGCATCTTTAGTGTTATGAATTTCAAGAGTAATAAGCTTGTTATCAAAACCTTTTTCTCTCCACTTATTAAGGGCCTCTAATCCAATAAAACTTCCTTTATTAGGATGAACAAATCTATCTAACCCAGATTCGTAAGGCGAATATTCAATTGAAAGTTCAGTACCAACTAGTTTATACGATTTTTCTAGTCTTAAGCTATTCATTGCTCTTATACCAAAAGGTTTAATACCTAAGCCTTTTCCAGCTTCCATTAACTTGTCAAAAATATGATTTTGATATTCAATTGGATGGTGAAGTTCCCAACCTAATTCTCCAACAAAGTTTACTCTCATGGCATTAACAGGAGCATATCCAACATCAACATTTTGTGCAGTTAACCATTTAAAATTTTCATTTGAAAAATCATCAGCAGATACCTTTTGTAACAACTCTCTTGATTTAGGACCCGCAACAACTAGTACACCTGTGCTGTTAGTTAGATCTTCAAAAGTAACACCTTCATTTGGCATCCATTTTTTAATCCAGTCATGATCTAATCGTAAGTTTGCTCCAGCAGAAACTAAATAGAAACTATTTTCAGACTCCCTCATAATTGTAAATTCTGAATGAACCCCACCTTTAGTATTAAGCGCATGACACAAACCAATTCTTCCAATTTTTTTTGGAAGTTTATTTGCAACTAGATGATCTAAAAATTCTTCAGCCTTAGGACCTTTAATTCTGCATTTTGCAAACGCTGTCATATCTAAAAGGCCGACATTATCTTTTACATTTTGACACTCTTTCTTAATAGCATCAAACCACTTAGATCTTCTAAAAGACCAATCGTCTTTTTGTTCCATGCCGTCTGTTGCAAAAAAATTAGGTCTTTCCCAACCAAATTTTTGTCCAAAAACTGCACCTAAATCTCTCATTCTCTCATAACAAGGTGAAGTTCGTAAAGGTCTTGCAGCTGGTCTCTCTTCATCAGGGTAATGTGTAATAAACACATGACTATACGCTTCTTCATTTTTAGCTTTTAAATAAGACTTAGTTGCGTAATCTCCATAACGTCTAGGCTCAACTCCAAGCATATCAATAGTTGGTTCACCATCAACAATCCATTCAGCTAATTGCCATCCTGCTCCACCTGCTGCAGTAATTCCAAAGCTGTGTCCTTCGTTAATCCAAAAGTTTTTTAATCCCCATGCAGGTCCGACAATTGGATTACCGTCTGGTGTATAACAAATTGCACCGTTATAAACTTTTTTAACGCCAACTTCTCCAAACGCAGGAACACGGTGAATTGCTCCTTCTATGTGTGGTGCTAATCTATCTAAATCTTCTTGAAACAATTCATATTCTGAATCTTTTGAGGGACCATTAACATAACAAGCTGGTGCACCATCTTCGTATGGACCTAAAATTAATCCACCTGCTTCTTCTCTCATGTACCATCTATTATCACTATCTCTTAGAACTCCCATTTCTGGTAAGCCATCTTTTTTTCTTTTTTGAATTTCAGGATGTGGTTCAGTTACAATGTATTGATGTTCAACTGGAATAACAGGAATATCTAAGCCTACCATTTTACCAGTTTGTCTTGCAAAGTTTCCTGAACAAGAAATAATATGTTCGCACTCTATAGAACCTTTGTCAGTTTCAACAACCCAACCATCTTTAGTTTGTTTCATTGAAAGTACACTTGTGTTTCTATAAATCTCTGCACCTAGATTTCTTGCACCCGTAGCCATTGCTTGTGTTAAATCAGCAGGCTGAATATAACCATCTTCTGGGTGTTGGATTGCACCAACTAAATCTTCTGTATGGCACAAAGGCCAAATTTCTTTTACTTGATCAGGAGTTAAAAATTTAACATCAACGCCAATAGTTTGGGCAACACCAGCGTACTGATGATACTCATCCATTCTATCTTTGGTACTTGCTAAACGAATATTTGATACAACACTAAAGCCAACATTTTTTCCAGTTTCTTCCTCTAGTTTTTTATAAAGATCAACCGCGTATTTATGAAGTTGTCCAACTGAATAACTCATATTAAATAAAGGTAATAATCCTGCTGCATGCCAAGTAGATCCAGAAGTTAATTCTTTTCTTTCAACAAGAACAACATCTGACCAACCTTTTTTTGCTAAATGGTAAAGAGCACTAACTCCTACAACTCCACCACCAACTACAACGACTTTAGTTTTTGTTTTCATTCGCGATTCCTACTAAATTTTTTGAAATAACGAAACAAAATTGTATCTGTGGATAATTAAATTGAACTCCCTAGTGGGATCGGGTTTGAGACCATAGTGGTCAACCAACAATCCTTTAACAATCCATCAAGAGTGTACTTTTCGACTTGCCAATTGAACTTATGATAGATCTTATTCTTATCTAATATTATCACCTCAAATTGAGCCCAATTATCACTACTTCCAAGCTCTGTTATAGTGTGGCTTATGTGATCTAACATCATTTGATATGCGTCTCCCTTAATCATTCTTTTAAAGTTGGGTAAAGGGCCAGTAACTTTTTTATTGTTAGGGTGAGCAAAATTCCAGGTTTGCTCTATGCCACTATCTTTAAAATCTAAATCATTTTTTTTAAGTCCATTTAGTTGAATTTTAACCACTTCTGATGGCCTTATATTACTACTAGGTTTTAGGATTTCTGCGGTTGATGAAGATAAAAGAATTGAATAGATAATTAGGGCTTTAAATATTGTTTGCAGTTTTTTTAACATCATCTAAAAATTCTTTTCTCTTTGCATCGCTAACAAAGGGTACTGCAAAATATCTTCTATAGACAATGTTATATATGCCACACATGTGAAACACCCCTCTTTTTAATCTTCTAATCGGTAGATTTAAAAAGAAAGTGGTTATTGCTAGCCTTGGTGATCCATAGGTGCAAAAAATAATGGCTTTTTTATCTTTTAGATTTCCAATTGGATAACCATAATTTCCAACTAATTTTTTAAAAGTGTAAGCCCAAGGAGGAGAAAGCACTTTATCTATCCATCCCTCAACTATTGCTGGCATTCTAAAATTCCAAATGGGTGCAATTAAAACAATTGTCTCACAATTCTCAATTCTTTTTCTATGATCAAGAACTTCATCATCTGGTTTTTCTCCAGCAAACACTGGGTTAAATTTATCTTTATATAAATCTACAACATCGACTGAATGTCCTTTTTCTTCGGCTGTTTTTTTAAAAATATCTCGAATTGCAGCGTTAAAAGAATTTTGATTATAATGACCAAAAACTAAAAAAATTTTACTCATAAATTTTAAATATATCTTAAGAACTTAATTTAAAAAATTTTACCAAATAAAAACCAACAAACATAGCAACAACAAATGTAATAGAGTTTATATTCAATAATGCAATAGATGATATAGCTGGACCAGGACAAAGTCCTCCAAGTCCCCAACCTGCTCCAAATAAAGCAGCTCCTATAATTAGTCGTTTATTTATATCTTTATTTTTTGAATAATTAAAACTATCAGCAAGCAAAGGTTTTTTATTATTTTTTATTAAATGGAATAATGGTGAAGAAATAATTAGAGCTCCTATCATTACAAAAGCTAATGATGGATCCCAATTTCCGAATACATCTAAAAAACTTAAAACTTTTTCGGGATTAATCATTTCTGAAATAACTAATCCAGTACCAAAAATTATACCTGCAAGTAGAGAAATCAATTTATTCATATATAATTTTTGATTAACACAGTTAATATTCCAACAATCATAAATGTTATGGTTGCAATAATAGATCTTAAAGAAAATCTTCCAATACCACTTATTCCATGACCACTAGTGCATCCTCCACTAACTCTAGTTCCCATTCCAACTAGTAAGCCAGCACAAATTAACAAGATTAGTGAATTTGAAATTGTGATATTGATCTGTTTGTTAGTAAAAACTGTATAAAGTATGGGGCCTATTACTAAACCAATTAAAAACAACAAATTATCAAATCTATTATTTTTTTCTGACAATGCATTGGCAGCTATTCCACTTATTCCTACTAATCTTCCATTAAATAAAAAAAAAATAACTACTGCTAGGCCTATTATCATCCCGCCAAAAGTAGCAGTTATTGGTGTAAAATTTACTATATTCATTAATTACTCAAAACTGGAAAAGCTTGCACCTTTCCTAAAAAATATTTTTGATATTCCATCTTTGTGCATTTATTTTCAATATACTCAATATTATTTTTTTTCATTAAGTCTTTGGCCTTTTCATCCCTTATACCAAGTTGTAACCATAAAACTTTTGCACCAATTTTTACTGTATCCTCTGCTATGCCGTATGCTTCTTTTGAAGGTCTAAATACATCAACTATATCAACTGGTTCTTTGATATCTGTTATTTTTTCATATACCTCTTCTCCTAAGATTTTTTCTCCTTTTGCTCTCGGATTAACTGGAATAACTTTAAATCCATATTTTTGCATATATTTCATTACTATAGTCGATGGTTTAGTAGGATCTTTGCTCACACCTATCATTGCAATAGTTTTATTTTTTGAGAGAATATCTTTAATCTCAGACATGAATTATTTATTCTTTTTAATCTGATCTTCACAAAATTTACGAGCTTTGTCTAAATCTGTAATTTTTGATTCTGATAATTTTTGACTTCCAGCAAGGCAAGCATCAACAGCTCTTTTGAAATTATGATCTTTAAAACTTAAAGCAAAATACATACCCAAAATAACAAAAATAATAATTAAAATATTTTTTTTGTTTTTCATCATTTATGTTTCCAATTTGGTTTTCGTTTTTCTAAAAAAGCAGAAATTCCTTCTTTAGCATCCATAGCCATCATATTGATTGTCATCATTTTACTAGTATATGCATAAGCTTTATTTAATGGCATTTCTAATTGTTTATAAAAAGCTTGTTTACCGATCTTAATTGTTAAATTTGATTTTGAGGCAATAGTTTTTGCAACTTTTAAAACTTCATTATTTAATTTTGATTTTGAATAACAGTTATTAATTAATCCAATTTCTTTTGCATAGTTTGCTTTAATGGGTTCTCCAGTTAACAACATTTTCATCATTGGTTTTCTATGAATTTTTCTACTAACAGCAACCATCGGAGTACTACAAAACAATCCTATATTAACACCTGGGGTAGCAAATAATGCTTCATTGGTGCTGTAAGCTAAATCACAACTTGCAACTAGTTGACATCCTGCAGCAAACGCAGCTCCATGAACTTTAGCAATAACTGGCTTTCTTCCTTCAACAATTTGGAGCATTACTTTAGAGCAAAGATTAAATAACTTTTGGTACTTATCTCTTTTTTTTAAACCTCTAACTTCTTTTAAATTGTGTCCAGCGCTAAAGCCTTTGCCAGCACCTTCTAAAATAATAACTTTTATTTTTTTGTCAGCATCGAGTTTTTTAAAAGCTTTAAGTAAATCAGTTAAATTTTTAAACGATAATGAATTATAAGTTTTTTGCTCGTCAATAATAATTGAAGATATCTCACTGTTAATTTTTTTAATCTTAATATTGCTACTCATTAAGGTTTATTTTAATTTGCCTTCTTCTCTCATTTTTGCTCTTATTTTTGTGGCAGAAATTTCCTGAACTTCTTTTGATAATTCTATTTCTTCAATTTTGTAACCAACGCCGCGTCCATAACAAATGTTGGTAATATTGGGCACCATCATTATTTTAAATTGACCTTTAAATTCAGGGTTTAATTTTTCTTCTATATTTTTTTTAACTGTCTCAAAATCAAAGGGATTATCATCAACACCTTGTACATCTCTAATTTGAATGCAAACTTGGCCCGTTTTTTTAATAATTTCTTTAAACAAAGTATAATGGCCATCATGAAAAGGCTGCCATCTTCCTAGCATTTGTGCAGTTGGTTTTTTATTGTCCCATTGATAACTCATATTTACTCCTTTACAGTTGAGTTTATTCTTAAAAAATTAAATTAAAAGACTTTATTTGATTTATTTAAATTAATAAATTTTGAAATTAAAGTCATTGAATAAATAATTAAAGATTATAGATATTGTTAAAATGGTTTACTTACTTTAATTGCAAACTCATTCTCATAATCTTTATTATTTTTGATTAATCTTCTGATAGAAGTTGAAAGATACCAACTATCAATTAAATTTAACTCAAAGCCTAATTCTAATTTTACAGAATTTAAATAGTTTTTTTTTACAGTATAATTGTATTTGGTGTTAGGATCAGAAATATATGATGCCTGAGCTTCTGAATTAGGAGTTAAATTTTCAAAAAATTCAATTCTACCATAGGGTAAAAAATACCCTTTCTTAATTTTTTTTTTATATTTTGTTAAAGCACCAATTGAAATAGATCTATTTTTTAATTTTTGTTCTTCGAATTTTAATGCCTGAATATTGCCTGACTCTGAAAAGCTTTCTAATTTAGACAATCCATAATCAACTCTTCCATAAAATAATGATGTAAAGTTATCTTTATCAAATATTTTGTTCAATTTAATTGAAGCAAAATATTGCTTAATATCTCTATTTCCGGTTAAAGTATTGGAAGTATTAGCTTCCTCTATTCTTGTAAGATCATTTTCAATATATCCATAACCTACCAAACCATCAATAAATGTTGATTTATTGTTATGCCAGCTTGAATATAATGTTGCACTTTTTGCATTAGACTTAATTTTAGTACCTAATTTTCCTACATCGGTATCTTCATCTTGCAATCTAATGGCTATACCAAAAAGAGTATTTTTCTTAATAATTCTATCTATTCCAAGTGTTAAGGCATCTGAGTCGAACTTTTGGTTTACGCTACCTGATTTAAGTTTGATTTTACCTTTTTTAAAGTATCCAGAGCTCCAAACTTTCCACTCTTGAGGAAATGTTCCATATTCATTTTTTAAATATTGTGAAAGAGGCAGTTCACTTACAAATTTTTTAATATTCTTGTTAGAAAGTTTTTGTTCCTTATCAACATCACCTTTTAAAAGATATGCATCTAATAATTTTGCATATGGATAGGTACCTTTACTTGTCATATCAAGACTTATGCCAAGATCTTGAAATTTAATATTGTCATTTTTTTTTGTGGTTCGATGCCATTCCATCCTCTCTAAAACAGGATAAGTTGAGCTATAAATAAACCTTTTTGCACTTTCTGATTGTCCTTCAACTATCCCAACTAATTCTTTATCGTCAAATACATTGTAATCATCTGACTCAGTTGAATTAATTGACAGCGTAGTTAGACCTGAAGCAGTAGCAGTTTCTCCAGCTGTCCCTCCATATTCAATAATATAAGCGTCTACACCTTCGTCATCACATGGCAAGTCATTCCACCCAACGCCATTACCATATAAGTGGGCACAATCTTCATCCCCTCCACCCTCGCCAGGATGATCATTTGGTTCACCATTTTTCCAATCTTCATAGGAATAACCTGTTGCAACTGAGCATTCATTTGATGCAGCTGGAGCTTTTACATTGCCATTTCCAAGAAGAACCTCAACTTGACAATGAAAGGTTTTTCCATTTTCAGGACCCGATACCCACTGCCAAGTACCTTCAGTTGGTTGACCTGTACTATAAGAGGTGGATGTATATGTTGAATTATCAGAAGCACCCATCCAAGTATTTGTTGAAATTTTAGATTTTAAAAAATTATTTTCTGATTCAGAAGTAACGGTTACTAGGTATCCAGTTAAACCCTCATATGTTGAAGCTTCAGCTGCAGTTTTTGCTGCTGCCCATTCAACAGAACTACTAGGTACTAACTGATAATAATGACCATTAGCTGGGTTATAATTATTACCAGCCGGAGTAACAGAAACAGTTATTGTTGTCCCTGTTGAGCCATCTCCTTTAAATGAGAGTGTAGCTAATGCATTATTAATGTAAGCTTGAGTTCCTCTAAATCCTATTTCGGTAAGAGAGGAGCCGGTACATTGAACAGGTGCACTACTTCCATCACTAGTGTAGCCACAATAACCATTAGCCTGATCAGTATTTGAAGTACTTGTTATTTTGATGTTCCCAGCAGAAGCAGTAGCAGAAACTAAAAGAGTTCCTGTATACCCTGAAATACTTGGGGTAACACCAGAACTAGATAATAAAACAAAATCAGTTGTATCAGCAGTTAATGATGTAGGCATAGTAACCTCTCCTGAATAAACTATTTTTGAACTAAAAAAGATGGTCAAAAAAAAGAAGCTATAAATATATCTAGCTAGTTTTCTTAAAAAAAATCCCATAGTGGAAAATAGCCTATAAATTTTATTTTATTAACTAACATATCTTTGTTAGTGCTCAAACCGGGCGTTAATTTAGTAAATTTTATAATGATTTTATTAAGCTTTTAGAATTTATTAAAAATATAAACTAAAAGATTTTCTTTAAACTAATCATTGCTTCATCAATTATATTTGGTTTTAAAACATCTTGATTGTTTAATTTAAAATCAATTTCAAAATCATTGATATTTTTACTTATCTTAAATTCAGATCCTAAATTTTCTGAGCCTACTAATTTAAAAGCATAATTAGTTTTTCTATTAGGAAGATATCCTATCGCTAAATGTATTTTATCAGTATGCCCTACTCCTAATGCTTGATTTCTTTCATAGATTAAAAAGATGCTAAAACTATCAGGTAAAATTATATCTATACCAACTTCACCATTTAAATTGTGTAAAGCACCTGAATTTAGCTTGGTATCAAATTCACCACTTGTTGCATCAGAGACATAAGAATATTTTATATTTGAAGACCGACGTAAATTTGCTTTGTATTCTAATTTTCCATGCTTTCTAATTTTATATTTATCATTCTCTAATTCATCAACTGCTGCAATTGAAAGCCTTGCATTCCTTGATTGTATACTTTGCTTTTCATATTTCATGGCAGAAGAGCCACTTTCCTGATAATCATTTAATAAAGTGTAACCAAGATCTATTTGTGCTGAAGGAATGAGGATTAAATTATTTTTCTTGATCTCATCTTTTAATTTAATTGTTCCATATATTTGTCTACCTTTTCTATCAGCGGTTACACGTTGACCATCAAGCACTGATAAAATATCCGAGTTAAGAACACCTACTCCAATAATTGTGTCTATAAATTTTGTATCATCTTCAATTGGGGATGAGGTATAATGGGTTAAATTATAAGTATCTGTATCTAAATTGCTTCCAGCTGTTCCAACATCAATATCATTTTTACCAAATCTAAAGGCTAGTCCTCTTATGCCATTATTATTAGTAAATTTATCTGCTCCAACTGTAATTGCATTAGTTTTAACATTTTTAAATGAAGAAACATTTGTCTCTCCTACTCTGCCAACTGCAATACTTCCTTCACTCCAATAAAATACATCTTGTTGTTTTTCCTCTTTTTTCTTTGTAGTAGCTGAGGTTTTTACAACTTTAGTAAGAGAGGCAAGCATTTGATTGGTAAAATTAAAATCTAAATTAAGATTAGTTAAGTTTTGACTATCTTTATTTCTTCTAATCCACTTCAATCTATTTAAAGCAGTGTCCGTTGAGTGTTCTATAGTTCTTGTTGCAACTTCTATTTGTGCAATGGCTATTCCTGTTCTTTCATTATTTTCTGTAATCGAAGGGCATGATCCAGAAAAAATAGTAAATGGACAGACTAAATCATATTCCATTATCTGATCAAAACTATCTTGCCCATAATCGTTTCCAATGTATAATTTTAAACCACTTGAGCTAAATGCAACTCCTCTAGGCTGAAGATTTGTTTGAGATGCAGTTCTGAGATTAAATTTACCATCCATAACAAATGATGAAGTATCAAAAGCATTTGTAAGGGAAATCTGACTAATGCCTTCATTATTAGTGTTGTGACTAATAATAAAGATTCTTTTTCCATTAGCGCTAAACCTAATTCCTGCTGAGTTGATTACATCAGCAGTAGTACCTGTACCCATCTCAATTCCGGCCGTTGTTACAAGTTGAATTGAAGTTGTGTCGTACGGGGTTGAAAGTGTGTACTCTAATAATTTAGCAGAACTATCATTAGCAAACCAACTCAAAAATAATTTCGTACCGGTGTTGTTAAATTCAAAACCTTGAAGCCTAATGTTTTCATGTCCTTCATAACTTTCATCAACCCCTGAAAAATCTCCAGCTGCACTACCACTTAAATTAGCAATGGTATCAAGGTCAGTCTCTTGTGCAAACTGACAAGTAGAAATATCATAAGGTGTAGTTAAATCATATCTAAAAAGGTTATCACTATCAGCACTATTACTACGCGTTCTGCTCGCAACAAATAATTTTGTTCCATCATGACTTAATTCTAAATCATATACAGCTCGGACACCATCAATTGGAACTTCACTCATTGCACATCTTTCACTATCACCTGCATAAGTTCTTGAGCTTATATCGTAAGGTGTACTTAAATTAAATTCAGAAACAAGAACAGTATCCTTTGCAGTTTCTTGTGCCTGAGTGGAACTCATAAAAAGTTTTGTTCCATCTTTGTTAAATTCAATACCAGCTACACCTCTAATTTGACTTTTTGCACTTGACTGATCATCAAATATTATAGTTTGCACGTGTGTAAGGGTTGCTTCTCCAAACGAATTGGTGATAGGAAATATAAATAATAAAATTAGAATAAAGTTTTTTATAAATTTCATAAGATTAAAATGTTGCTGACAATTTAATACTCAGGTCTTTAAATTGTTTATTTATCAGTTCAACTATTCCAGCTTGTGCTTGCATCAAAATAAAAAATGATGACACAAGTAAACCAACAGCTAATTTTCTTAAAATAAATCGCATAGTGTAAATTAACCTATAAAATTTATAATATTACTTAACCTATTCTAGTTTGTGCTCAAACCGGGCAGAAATTCTACTATGGGCGTGCGTTTTATCGAAGATAAAATAATCTTCACCATAAATTCAAATATATAAATTTTAATAAATCAAGATGCTTAATTTAATAAAAAAAAGTAAAAAATTAATTATAAAAAGTGCTCTTAAACTAAAAATAATTATTATTTTATTTGGATTTTTTTTCTCATCACTCTCTTTAGCTGAACCTACATTTATTGCTAATCTTGATATCAGCAGCGATGAAGGAAGCGCTACTGGGATAACATTTAAACCTGATGGTACCAAAATGTATATTACAGGAATTGGTGCTGCTAAAATATTACAATATAATCTAACGACAGCTTTTGATATTACTTCAGCAACTTTAGAAAAGTCTGTGGCAATCGGAGCACGAGAGAGTAAACCAGAAGATGTAAAATTTAATTCAGATGGAACTGTAATTTTTATTTTAGGAACTCAAAATGGTCGTAATGGGATTGATAGATGGTCTTTAAGTACACCCTATGATATTGGATCGATCACTGCAGCAGATAGCGATCATACTGAAATTGGTGGTGATCCAAGAGGATTAGCTTTTAATAATAATGGAACAAAAATGTTTGTTTTGAATCAGACAAATACGCGGGTAGAAGAATATAATCTTTCAACACCATATAACCCTGATACTAAAACTT
>Ga0233438_10001559_pt1 | contig 24838 bp, 23 predicted proteins | sample SI_123_September_FD_182720 | JGI IMG/M metagenome (GOLD analysis project Ga0233438, IMG submission 182720) | Seawater microbial communities from Saanich Inlet, British Columbia, Canada - SI_123_September2016_10_MG | ecosystem: Environmental > Aquatic > Marine > Inlet | place: Canada: British...
TAAACACTCCTGACAATCATCCAGCGAGAGATATGCATGACACATTTTATCTTGATGAAAATAAAGAAATTTTACTAAGAACTCATACATCGCCAGTTCAAATTAGAACTATGTTGAAAGACAAGCCCCCATTTAAGATCATTGCACCTGGAAGAACTTATAGATCCGATAGTGATCAAACACATGCACCAATGTTTCATCAAGTAGAAGGATTACATATAGACAAAAATATTAATATGGGTCACTTAAAAGGTTGTTTAAATTATTTTATTAAAGAATTTTTTGAAGTTGAAAAAATTAAAATGAGATTTAGGCCAAGTCATTTTCCATTTACTGAACCTTCGGCGGAGGTAGATATTGGTTATGAAATTAAAGATGGAAAAATAGTTATTGGAGAAGGTGACCAATGGCTTGAAATTTTAGGTTGTGGAATGGTTCATCCTAATGTTTTAAAAAATGTCAAAGTTGATCCGTCAAAGTATCAAGGGTATGCGTTCGGGATTGGGATTGATAGATTAGCAATGCTTAAATATGGTATTAATGACTTAAGAGCTTTCTTTGATTGTGATTATAGATGGTTAAATCATTTTGGTTTTGATCCTTTGGATGTACCAACAAATTATAGAGGTTTGAGCCGATGAAAATCACATTTGATTGGTTAAAAGATCATTTAGATACAAAATTAAATGAAGAAAAACTTCTAGAACAGTTAACGAACGTTGGGCTGGAAGTTGAAAGCGTAGAAAACTTGTATGAAGGTCTTGATTTATTCAAAGTAGCAAAAATTATAAAGACTGAAAAACATCCAAATGCAGATCGGCTTAAAGTTTGTGATGTTGATGTTGGAGAAAAAGAATTAAAAAAAGTTGTATGTGGTGCACCGAATGCAAGAGAGGGATTAATTACAATATATGCTCCCCCTGGAGCGATAGTTCCAAAAAATAAAGTAAAGTTAGTTGTTGCTAAGATTAGAGATGTCACTTCATATGGTATGCTTTGTTCTGAATCTGAATTAAATTTATCTGATGAAAGCGATGGAATTACTGAATTATCATTAAAGAAATATGAAAAGAGTATAGGAAAAAGTTATTTTTCAAAATCAAATTCAAATCTTATAGATTTATCAATTACACCTAATAGGCCAGACTGTCTTGGTGTTAGAGGAATAGCTAGAGATCTTGCCGCGTCAGGTTTTGGAAAACTAAAAAATTTAAAAGAAAAAAAAATTAAGCCGAATACTAACCAAACTTTAAAAGTAAAAATTAATAAAGAAAAAAATCAAGCATGCAGTTCTTTTGGTAGTTGTTTAATTACTAATGTAAAAAATACTGAAAGTCCCAAATGGTTAAAAGATAAATTGGTTTCAATAGGGCAAAAGCCAATTTCAGCAATAGTTGATATTACTAATTATGTAATGCTTGATATAAATCGACCGTTGCACGCTTATGACGCTGATAAAATTGAAAAAGGCATTGTAGTTAGAAATTCAAAATTGGGTGAAGAATTTATAGCTCTAGATAATAAAAGTTACAAATTAGAAGATGGGATGTGTGTAATTAGTGATAGCAAGGGTGTATTGGGATTAGGTGGAATTATTGGAGGAACAAGATCTGGCACAGAATTTGATACTAAAAATATTTTATTAGAGTCAGCTTATTTTGAGCCCAGATCTATTAGAAGCACATCAAAAAAACTAAACTTAGATACAGATGCAAAGTTTAGATTTGAAAGAGGTATTGATCCATTATCCATTGAAGATGGTTTAAATAAAGCTGCATTGTTAATTAAAGAAATTTGTGGTGGAGAAATTAGTAAAATTGATATTCAGAGAATTGAAACAAACAAAACTAAAACTATTAAATTTGACCCTAATTTATTTGAAAAAATAACTGGATTTAAAATTTCAATTAAAGAAACGCTTAAAACCTTAGAAGATCTTGGTTTTAAAATTAAAAAAGAAAAAAATTATTTAAAATTAACCATTCCAACATGGAGACCAGATATTTCACAAGAAATAGATATTGTTGAAGAGTTAGTAAGAATAACTGGCTATGATAAGATCAAAATTATCGATCCAATTAAAGAAAGAACCAAATCTACTTTAACTCAATCACAAAAATTATTTCATTTCATACAAAGATCAATTGCTTCAAAAGGTTATCTAGAAGCAATAACATGGTCATTTACTGACTCAAATTATAATGATCATTTTAAAGACAAAAATAAAGAAATTAAAATTGTTAATCCAATAAGTTCAGAGCTAGGAGTTTTGAGAAACTCGATATTTTCAAATTTAATAATGTACATGAATAAGAATTTAGACAGAGGTTTCAAAGATTTATCAATATTTGAAATAGGTCCTGTTTTTACTGGCACTAATCCAGGTGAACAAAATACTGTAGTCTGTGGTTTGTCAGCAGGCAAAAAATCAAGATTATCATGGATTGAAAAAGAGAGAAATGTTGATGTATTTGATGTTAAAAGAGATGTAGTTCAAACTTTAGTTGAAGTAGGCTACAACGCAGATAAATTTTTTATAGATAGTGAAACTCCAAATTATTACCATCCAGGCAAGTCAGGTAGATTATTTTTAAATAGAGGTAAAGATCAAGTCGCAGCTTATTTTGGAGAAATACATCCAAATATTTTAAAAAAGATAGATATAAAAACGGAGTCTTTGGTAGGTTTTGAAATTTTTTTAGATAATTTAAAGTTACCGAAAAAAACACTAAATGATCAAAAAACTAAATTCGAAGTTTCAGACTATCAAAAATCTGAGAGAGACTTTGCGTTTATAGTTGATAAAGAGGTAAAAGCTCAGGATTTAATTGCTGCTGTTTCAAGTGTAGATCAAAAATTAATTAGTAATATTAAAGTTTTTGATGTTTATGAGGGTGAAAATATTCCAGAAAGTCAAAAATCAATAGCAATTAGTGTAACCATACAGTCTTCTGAAAAGACATTAAATGATAATGATCTAGAAAACATAAATAATTTAATAATAAAAACAGTTGAAAGTAAAACTGGCGCTAAGATACGTTCTTAAAGCAAATGAGTAATATTGATAATATTAGAAATTTTGCCATTATTGCTCATATTGATCATGGTAAATCCACAATAGCAGATAGGATAATTCATAGTTGTGGTGGACTTACTGAAAGAGAAATGAAAGCACAAGTTTTAGACTCAATGGACATTGAGCGTGAAAGAGGCATTACAATTAAAGCTCAAACGGTAAAACTTAATTATAAAGCAAAAGATGGTAAAAATTATATTTTAAATATTATAGATACTCCGGGGCATGTAGATTTTAGTTATGAGGTAAGTAGATCTCTTTATGCTTGCGAGGGTTCAATTTTAATTGTTGATAGCACGCAAGGAGTAGAGGCCCAAACTCTTGCAAACGTTTATCAGGCTCTTGATATTAATCATGAAATTGTTCCAGTTTTAAATAAAGTAGATCTTCCGGCATCAGATTTAGATAGAACAAAAACACAAATTGAGGAAGTAATAGGCATTGATACAGAGGGAGCAATTCCTTGCTCAGGAAAAACAGGTGAGGGTATAGAAGATATTTTAGAGCAAATAATTAAAGTTTTACCTGGCCCAAAAGGTGAGAGTTTAGGTGATTTAAAATGTTTATTGGTTGATAGTTGGTACGACACATATTTAGGAGTTGTTATCCTTGTAAGGGTTATTGATGGTAAAATTTCAAAAAATATGAAAATTAAAATGATGTCTACTAATCAAGAGTATATTATTGAAAAAGTTGGTGTTTTTACTCCAAAAGCAACAGATATTAATGAATTAAACGCTGGAGAAATAGGTTTTATAACAACTGGAATAAAAGTTTTATCTGAAACAAAAGTTGGTGACACAATATGTGATGCAGCCAAACCTTTAAAAGAAGCATTACCAGGTTTTAAACCAAGCAAACCTGTAGTTTTTTGTGGATTGTTTCCAGTAGATAGTTCTGAATATCAAAAATTAAAAGATGGTTTAGCTAAACTACAATTAAATGATGCAAGTTTTTCATTCGAACCTGAATCATCTTCAGCTTTGGGGCTAGGGTTTAGATGTGGGTTTTTAGGATTACTTCATTTAGAAATTGTCACAGAAAGATTAGAAAGAGAATTTGATGTAAACTTGTTAACAACAACCCCAGGAGTTGTATACAAAGTTCATATGAATAATGGAGATATGATTGATCTACATAATCCATCAAGTTTACCAGATCCAACATTAATTAAATTAATTGAAGAACCATGGATAAAAGCAACAATTATTACTCCAGATGAATATTTGGGCTCAATAATAAAAATGTGCCAGGATAAAAGAGGAGTTCAAACTAATTTAAGTTATTCTGGAAATAGAGCAGTCGTAAATTATGAATTGCCTTTAAATGAAGTTGTTTTTGATTTTAATGATCGTTTAAAATCAATGACTAGTGGGTATGCTAGTTTTGATTATGAAATAATTGAACATAGAGAAGGTGATTTAGTAAAACTTGGAATTTTAGTTAATGCAGAACCAGTTGATGCGTTAGCAATGATGATCCATAAAGATTTTGCTCAAAGAACAGGAAGAGAAGTTTGTGAAAAATTAAAAGATCTAATTCCAAGACATAATTTTATGATACCAGTTCAAGCTGCAATTGGTGGCAAGATAATAGCGAGAGAGACCATTAAAGGTTTTAAAAAAGATGTTTTAACCAAAATTCATGGTGGGGGAGCTACAGACAGAAAGAGAAAACTTCTTGAAAAACAAAAAAAAGGTAAGGCTAGATCAAAACAATTTGGAAGAGTAGAAATTCCCCAGGAGGCTTTTATTGGTGTTCTTAAAATTTCAAAAGAAAAATAATTGGAGAGGTGGCCGAGCGGTTGAAGGCGCACGCTTGGAAAGCGTGTAAAGGAGCAATCCTTTCATGGGTTCGAATCCCATTCTCTCCGCCATTAAATAAGCCTTGATATTCGAGCCTAATTAGCTTTTTTTTAGCTATTTTAGTAAAGATAAATCAGCATTTTTTTTAAAAAATGTTATAATTTTTTTTTCCAAAAAATTAAAAAAATGACAAATAAAAATACATATCAAGCAGACTCTATAAAAGTTTTAAAAGGTCTCGAAGCCGTCAGAAAAAGACCGGGAATGTATATTGGAGATACAGACGATGGAACCGGTTTACATCATATGGTTTATGAAGTTGTTGATAACTCTATAGATGAAGCTTTAGCAGGTCATTGTAAAAATATTAATGTAAGAATTAATTCAGACGGAACCATTACAGTTAATGATGATGGTAGAGGAATTCCTGTTGATATGCACAAAGGAGAAAAAAAATCAGCAGCAGAAGTTATTATGACACAACTGCATGCTGGTGGTAAATTTGATCATGACTCATATAAAGTTTCAGGCGGACTTCACGGAGTAGGAGTTTCTGTTGTAAATGCACTATCTGAATCATTACAATTAGAGATAAGTAGAGATGGAAAGAAACATTTTATAGAATTTAAAAATGGTGAAGCAAAAGCACCATTGAAAGTTACAGGAAAATCTAAAGAAACTGGAACTCAAATAACATTTTTACCATCAAAAGAAATTTTTTCTTCTATAAAGTTTAGTGCCAATATTCTTATAAAGCGAATGAGAGAGTTAGCTTTCTTAAACAAAGGTATTAAAATAATTTTTACAGACGCTAGTTTAAAAAAAGAAAAGGTAACCGAATTTAAATTTGATGGTGGTGTACTTGAGTTTGTAGATTTTCTAGATGAAAAAAGAGAGAAACTACAAAATAAAAATGGAAATGATTTATTTAAAAAACCAATTTATATAGAAGGAAAAAAAGATAATATTGAACTCGAATGTTCACTAAAATGGAATGCAAGTTATACAGAAGATATTTTTCCTTATACAAATAATATTTATCAGAAAGATGGTGGAACACATTTATTAGGTTTTAGAAGTGCCTTAACAAGAGTTATTAATAAATATGCAAATGAACACAATCTTCTTAAAAAAAATAAACTAGCAATATCAGGAGATGATATTAAAGAAGGATTAACCTGTGTGTTGTCAACAAAAATTCCTGATCCAAAATTTTCATCTCAAACAAAAGATAAGTTGGTTTCATCTGAAGTAAGAATGATTGTAGAAACTGTAGTGAATGAAAAACTATCTATATGGTTTGATCAAAATCCATCAGTTGCAAAAATAATTTTGGCAAAAGTTATTCAAGCAGCAATGGCAAGAGATGTAGCAAGAAAAGCTAGAGAAAATGTAAGAAGAAAAGGTGCTTTAGAGTTAAGTGGTCTTCCTGGAAAGTTAGCTGATTGCCAAATAGGTAAGCAAGAAGGTACAGAATTGTTTATTGTAGAGGGAGATTCAGCAGGTGGTTCTGCAAAACAAGGTAGAAACAGAGCCAATCAAGCTGTTTTACCTTTAAGGGGTAAAATTTTAAATACATACGTCGAGGAACTAGCGGTCAAAAAGAATGGAAATGGCGATAGCTCTGAACAACAAAAAACTAAGGCTTTGTCAAAAATGATTTCTTCTAATGAAATAGTTACATTGATAAACGCACTAGGACTAGATCCAAAAGTACAAGAAATAGATTTAAAAGATCTTAGATATGGAAAAATTATTATCATGACAGACGCTGATGTAGATGGATCTCACATTAGAGCGCTTCTATTAACATTTTTTAATAACAAACCATTCAATAAATTAATTGAAAATGGACATGTATATTTGGCACAACCTCCGTTATTTAAAATTAATAAGGGATCAAAAGGAATTTACATTAAAGATGAAAAAGAATTAGAGGATTATATTGTTAATAATAATAAAGAATTAAAAAAAATAAAAAGAGGATCTAAAGAATTTATAAAAGAATTAGATTTAGAAAAATCAAAAATGAATATACAGAGGTTTAAAGGATTAGGTGAGATGAATCCAGAAGAGTTATGGAGTACAACACTTGATCCAGAAACAAGAAATTTATTACAGGTACAGTATTCTAAAGATCTCAAGAAAGATCAAAGTTTAATACATACTTTAATGGGAAATGATGTTGCTTTAAGAAAAGATTTTATAATTTCTAATGCAATAAATGTACAAAATCTCGATATCTAATAATGAAGTTTTTTGAAACTTCAAAATATCACTTCTTCAAAAAATCAACTTATATAAGTTTAAGATGGATTGGTATTATTGGTCAATTAATTTCAGTTAACTTTGTTTATTTCTATTTAAATTTTAAATTTGATTTTATCACTTCAAATTTAGTTATTTTTTTTGGTATTTTAAGTAACTTATTTTTAATTTATATATATAAAAAAACACAACTATCAGATAGATCAGCTTTTATTTTTTTAGTAATAGATATAATGCAATTAGGTGCTTTACTTTATCTAACCGGAGGTATTACTAATCCATTTGTAATTTTTTTATTAGTTCCGAGTATTTTTTCTTCTTCAAATTTAAGTTTAAGAACAAATACTTTATTAGTAACTTTAACAGCAATTACGATAGTTTTTTTGACTTTTTATCATCACGATTTACCAATGCCTATTAAAAGTGATCTTCATAATAATCATTATTATTATTATTCTATTCCAACTGCATTAATTATAGCTTTAATTTTTTTAAATTATTTAGCTATGTCATTTGGGACACAGTCTAGATTAAGAAGAGAAGCATTATCAAAAATGGAAGAAGTTATGGCTTCTGAACATGAACTTTTATCTTTAGGTGGTCAAGCTGCAGCAGCAGCTCATTCACTTGGAACACCTTTATCTACAATTAAGATTATCGCTCATGATCTTGAAAAACAATTTCAAGACCATGAAGATGTGAAAAAGGATATAGAGCTATTATCTAGCCAGGTAGAAAGATGCAATGAGATTTTAAAACGTTTAACACTAAATCCTGTAGAAGAAGATGAATTTATAGATAAAGATCTTACAATGAGGGATTATTTAAGCGAAATTATTTCGTCATTTAAAGAGATTAGTAAAAAAAGATTTATCTTCAATTTTGATCAATTCTCAAATGTAAAAAAGATAACAAAATCAATAGAAATTGTTTATGGTTTAAGAAATTTTATTGGTAATGCTAATAAATTTTCTAAAGAAGCAATTTATATTAATTTAAAAAGTGACAGTGAGTTTACCGAAATTATGATTGAAGATGATGGAAATGGTTACCCAAAAGATGTTTTATCAAAAATTGGGGAGCCATATTTAAGATCAAAAGATCCTATAGATAAATCAAAAACAGGCTTGGGACTTGGTTTATTTATTGGAAAAACGCTTTTAGAAAAAAATTTTGCTTCAATTAATTGTAGAAATTCCAAAACAAGAACTGGGGCAGAAGTTATTATTAAATGGAATAATAAAGATTTATTTAATATTTAATGAAATTTTCTTTTAGTTTCAAACAAAGAGCTTAATTGAGATATCATAACATCTCCTAATTCATTTACATCAGTGATTTTTATTGCTTTATCATAATATCTTGAAACATCATGACCAATACCGATTGCCAAAACTTCAATTTCAGTTTTGCTTTCTATAAATTTAACCATTTTTTTTAAATGTTTTTCTAAAAAATCACCTGAGTTTACTGAAAGTGTAGAGTCATCTACTGGTGCACCATCAGAAATAACCATCATAATTTTTCTTTCTTCTTTTCTTTTTTTTATTCTATTATAGGCCCAAGAAATAGCCTCACCATCAATATTCTCTTTTAGTAAACCTTCTTTTAACATTAAACCTAAATTATTTTTAGCTTGTCTCCAGTGAGTATCTGCTCCTTTATAAATTATATGCCTCAAATCATTTAGTCTTCCAGGGGTTTTAGGTTTTGAACTTTTATTCCAAAGATCTCTACTTTGTCCGCCTTTCCAATTTTTTGTTGTAAATCCTAATATTTCAACTTTAACAGAACATCTCTCCAAGGTTCTAGATAATATGTCTGCACATATTGCAGCAATCGTAATAGGTCTACCTCTCATTGATCCAGAATTATCTATCAACAAGGTAACAATTGTGTCTTTAAAATCTAAGTCTTTTTCCTTTTTAAAAGATAATGAATTGTAGGGGTCCATAATAATTCTTGGTAACTTTGAACTATCAAGCAATCCTTCTTCTAAATCAAAATCCCATGCTCTATTTTGTTTTGCAAGTAATTGTCTTTGTAGTTTATTTGCAAGTTTGGTTATAACATCTTGAAATCCAACCAGTTGTTGGTCTAATGTTTTTCGAAGTTTTGCAGCTTCTTCTGCATTTTCTAATTTTTCAGCTTTTGTTACTTCATCGTATTGAGTTGTAAAAATTTTGTAATCTAAATTGATATTATCAAGATTTTTTTGAATAATTTGTTCTGAACTTTGTTCGTCTGACTCACTATCTGAAAGTTGTTCATCAAGATTAAATTCATCAACGTTATAATCAGCATCTAAACTTGCTTGTGTTTCTTGATCATTGTTTTCATCTTTGTTGTCTTCTTTGTCTTTATCTTGGTCATCGTTTGAAGGATTATCTTGTCCTTGATCTTGATTTTCTTCTTTTTTTTCTTCATCTTCTTCACTTTGGAAAATATCCATTTCTTCTAAAATCTGAGAAAATCTTGAACCATAGTTTTCTTGATTCTCAAGATTTTCCTGTAAAAATCTTTTGTGCTTTTCTATTGATTGTTCAAAGTCTTTTTCCCAAAAATTTAACATTTTTGTTGTTAAAGGATTTAACTTTATTTGATGAAAATTTTTAAGCATATATAGTTCAAATGCTTCAGTTACAGTTACATCTTCTTTTGTTTTTAATTGGTCTTTTCTTTTAGTATTTATTATATGTGAGTAATTCTGTTCTAAATTTTTTTCAATTCCTTTAAGCATTTTTCCACCTAACACCTCATATCTTATTTTTTCAGCTATATTATATAGTGATCTTGATGAAATATTTGATGGAAGATTTTTTTTATAAATAGTCTCATTGGAAAATTTTTTTTTTAATGCAGCAGAGTCTGTTTCTGCACGCAACTTAATAAAATCACTTGGCTTAGTTAAATGATCAATTTCAATTAATTTTAATTCTTGTTTTTTTTCATTTTCAGATAGCTTGTTAGTTAAATCAAAATCATCCGCAATTACTTTTGCAGTTGAAGTTAAAGCAAGCCTAAATTTTTCTTTTAAAGAAGCTATCTTATCGCTCATCTAAATTTGAATATTCATCAATGACTCGGGTAGTTCTTCACCGAAACATCTTTGATAATATTCTGCGATAGTATTTTTTTCAATTTCATCACACTTGTTTAAGAAAGTTACTCTAAAAGCATAACCTGTATCTTTGAAAATTTCTGAGTTTTCTGCCCAATGCATTACTGTTCTAGGGCTCATTACAGTTGATATATCTCCTGCAATAAATCCCTTTCTAGTTAATGATGCTACTTTTATCATATTAGCAACTTTTTCTTTACCTTTTGCATTGTTAAGATTTTTGTTTTTTGCCAAAACTATATCCAGTTCTCTTTCAAGACCAAGATAGTTAAGTGTAGTTACTATGTTCCATCGATCCATTTGACCCTGATTTATTTGTTGAGTTCCATGATAAAGACCCGTGGTGTCACCTAGACCGACTGTATTTGATGTAGCAAATAATCTAAAAAATTTATTTTGTTTAATAACTTTATTTTTATCAAGAAGAGTAAAGTTACCCTCAGCTTCCAAAACTCTTTGAATTACAAACATTACATCTGGTCTACCAGCATCATATTCATCAAAAACAAGTGCTACTGGATTTTGTATAGACCAAGGTAAAATACCTTCGTTAAATTGTGTAACTTGTTTTCCATCTTTAAGAACAATTGCATCTTTTCCTATCAAGTCTATTCTACTAACGTGGCTGTCTAGATTTACTCGAATGCATGGCCAGTTTAATCTGGCAGCGATTTGCTCTATATGAGTTGATTTTCCTGTACCATGGTATCCTTGAACTAAGACTCTCTTGTTGTAGGCAAACCCAGAAATTATTGCCATTGTAGTGTCTCTATCGAATTTATAACTTTTGTCTATTTCAGGAACGTACTCATTTTTTTTTGAAAAGGCATCTACTTCCATTTCAGAGTCGATTCCAAAAGTTTGTTTTAATGAAACTTTTATATCAGGTTCAATGTTAAGATTTGGTGTCAATTTTATCTCTATAAGTATTCTTAAGCTGCGTATAAGCTAAAGTAATTAATTTTAGTTTCTCTTCATATTTTTTGTTTCCAGCATTTATATCTGGGTGATATTTTTTGACAAGTAATTTGAACTTATCTTGAACTTTTTCCCACTTTAATCCCACTGAAATTCCCAATATACTAAAGGCTTTAATATCTTTGTGATTAAATTTAAATTGACGCATATGATTGTAATCACCGTTAATTTTATCTTTATCTAATTCATCTCTTAAAGTGTTATTCCAAAGAACTTTAAAAAAATTATCTGAAGAACTAAAACTTTGAGTTGGTTTATGCCAAATCATATCAGACTTTAAAAAATTTAAGACTTGATCATCATTCATACCTGAAAAGTAATTCCAATTTTTATTAAATTCTTTAACATGCTCTAGGCAAAGCATTCTATATTTCTTGCTATTATCCTTCTCCACTGGTGCTTTGTAGTCACCAATTTCGTTACAATTATTCCAGTCGCAAATATTTTTCATGATGTATAATAGATTTAGTTTATGGATATAAATGAGTTAATTGCAATTGTAAAAAAAAAACTTACTGATCAAATTAGAATTGATAGTATAAATGTTGAAGATAAATCATTTCTTCATAAAAATCATGCTGGAAATCAAGAGGGAAAGTTTCATTTAAAAATCACCTTAAGTTCTAGTGAATTAAAAACTTTGAATAGAATTGAAAGTAATAAAAAAATTTATAAAATTTTAGATGAAGAATTAAAACAGCACATACACTCTATACAAATACTAATTTCTTAACTGATCAGCTAAAAACTTACCCAAATTATTTTTTTTATACTCCTTATTTATAATAGGTAAGCCAATATTTTTTAATAAAACTAAATTAATTTTATCCGAATTATTTTTTTTGTCCTTGACCATAAAAGATAATATTTTGTTTAAATCGCTAATTTTAAAAAATTTTTTTAATTTTGAGGGTAAATTTGCTTTAGAAATATGATTTATAATTGAATTATAATCATTTTTTTTAAGTAAATTATTTTTTAGACTAAAATTTAAAGCACTTTTTATACCTAGAATTACTGCTTCACCATGATTAAGTTTTTTTGAATAACCCAAAGATGCTTCATAAGCATGTGCAAATGTGTGACCAAAATTTAAAATTTTTCTTAAACCTTTTTCTTTTTCATCTTTTTCTACAACACTTTTTTTTATTTTACAGCTTTCGTATATAGCTTTCTCAATAAATGGCGATGAAAGTTCTAAAATTTTATCACTATTTTTATCTAGAAAATTATAAAAATTTTTATTGGCAATTAAAGAATGTTTTAAAATCTCACCATAGCCACATACCAATTCTCTTTTTGGTAATGTTTTTAAAAATTGAATATCAGATATAACTAAATCTGGTTGGTAAAAGCTTCCAATCAAATTTTTTCCATACCTTGTGTTAACCCCAGTTTTACCTCCAATTGAAGAATCTACTTGAGATAAAAGAGTAGTTGGAATGTTTATGAATTTCAAACCTCTTTTAAACAGACTGGCTGAAAAACCACTTATATCTCCGGTAATTCCCCCACCAATGGATATAACGCAATCTTCTCTGGAAAAATTTTTGTTAAGTAAAATATCTAAAATTTTATTTACGTTGTGAAAATTTTTATTAATTTCACTAGCTTTAAAAAGATGAACATAAATTTTTTTCTTATTAATAGATTTTTTAATCTTAGAAATAATTTTTTTTGAAATGTTCTTATCAATAATTAGCAAACACTGTTTAAAATCAATTGAATTTTCTTTTAAAATTTTTGATATATTGTTTAATAAATTTGAACCAATAATAATTGAGTAGTGTTGGGTTTTAGTATTTATCTTTAACTTAATTGATTTCATAATTTTTTAAAACTTCTTTAACAATTTCAATTTTTGACATTCTGTCACATTTAATTTCATATAAAGCTTTAGAGTAAATGTTAGATCGTTTTTTTATTAAATCAATCAATTCATTGTCTGTTGATTTAAAAGCAATAGGTCTTTTTTCACTATTTTTAATTCTATTGATTAATGTTTCATTGTCCCAGTTTAACCAAAAAGAGATATGGTTTTTCAGCACTTCTTTTCTAATAACTTTGTTTATAAATGCCCCTCCACCGAGAGATATGACAGTTGAGTTACTCTTTAGAATTTTTAGTGTTTTTTTTTCCTCAAATTTTCTAAAATAATCCTCACCTTTTGTCTCAAATATTTTTAATATAGATAAGCCTAATTCCTTTTCAATTTCTTTATCTACATCGACAAAATTTAAATTTAATTTTTTTGCAACCAATGATCCAATAGAACTCTTACCAGAACCCATCATACCTAAAAACACAAGATTTTCTTTTGATTTCATAAGTTTCTTTATTGAAAAAACACAAATATGTCTTAATTTGAAATTAACTAAAGTTATATGCAATTTAATAAAAACACAAGTTCAGGCCAAATCAATATTATTGGGCTAGTTATCAAATCTATAGTTGGCCTTGTAATTATTTTAGGACTTGTTTTTTTTATAAATAAAGTTGATTTTCCAGCTCCAAAAAAAGAAATAGAAAAAATTATTCCAAATGAAAATTTTAAAATTGTTAAATAAGAGAAATTTATCAATTGTTATTATTACATTATTGTTTCCTTTTTATTTAGTTGCTGAAGAAAAGCCTGTAGATATTTGGAACATAGACAAACAGGAAGCAGAGAGTATTTCTGAAGAGAATCTATCAATCGAAAAAAAAGAAGAAATATCTCAAAGTAGCATTTATAAAATGCAATCTGATCAAAATGAAGACTCTATAAAATTAGATCAAGACCTAACATCAAAAACAATTAAAATTGCAGGATTATACGATCCACAGGATTATGGATTAAGTATTAGTATGTGGTCAAATTCTGATGGCTCAACACTAAAAAAGCTTTTTAAAAGTATAGATAAATACAAACTATCAAAAGATGCTTCTGAGATTCTTAATATTTCATTATTAACAAATGCTTATCTTCCAAATCAAAATATTACTGATGATGAGTTTTTAAAATTCAAAACTAATTGGCTGATCAAAAATTCTAATCTAGAGTTAATTGAAGAATATCTTATTAAAAACCAAATTACAAATCTGCATCCAGAGCTAATGAGATATATGGTTGATAGATATTTATCACAATCTGATGTCAAGAAGTCATGTGAAATTTTTTCCATGATTAAAGAACCTTTACAGGATGAATATTTATCTAAATTCAATTTATATTGTTTAATTAATTATGGAAAAAATGAAGAAGCTCAATTAATTTTAGATTTAAAAAAAGAATTAGGCTTTAAAGATGAATATTTTGAAAATAAAATTAATTATTTATTTGGATATATAGATGAAGCAAATAAAGATATTTCTGAAAATTCTATTTTAGATTTTCATTTAGCTCATAGAACAAATTCTGAATTTACATTTGATCCCAAAAAAGATACTCCAAAATTAATTTGGAAGTATTTATCAACATCTAATTTATTGTATAGAATTCAAGATATTGAAATTACAGATATAGATAAAATTTCTACTATTGAAAAAGCTACTCATGATAAAAATTATTCAGAAGAAGATTTGTTTGAGTTTTATAAGCGATTTCAATTTAATATAAATCAGTTGTTAAATACTAAAGAGTCTTATAAATCTCTATCTTCTGTTGAAGGCAAAGCTCTAGTCTATCAAAAATTACTTTTGACAGAAGAGCCAAAATTGAAACTTGAATTACTAAAAATTTTGAAAGATATTTTTGAGTCTGAGGGAATTGGCAATGCCTTTGACTTAGAATTAACAAAATTTTTAAAAAAAGTTGATGAAATAGATGTACCTTCTAATTTTACTACTTTTTATAAACAAAATATAAAAAATGATAAAATAGTTAATAAAGAAATAAAGTATAATAATAAAATATTACATCAATCAAAGTTAGTAAATTATTTTAATGGAGATTATGCCAAATCAAAAATCGAAGAGGATCTTGATAAATTCTTAAAAAAAATAAAAAAAGATAAAAAATATTTTTTATCAAAGAAAGATATTATTTTTCTTGAGGCATTAAAATCTGATGGGATTAAAATCTCAAAAAAATATGAAAATCTATATGAAGTTAACAAATCAGAAATGCCAAGAGACATTCAAGAAATGATTGATAATGAGGAAATTGGAGCTGCGTTATTAAGAATTGTAGAGGTTATTGGACCAGAAAAAATTGAAGATATAGATGATGACACAGTTTATTTTATAATTAGCACATTGAATCAATTAAATGCTGGCTTAATTAGGAATAGACTTTTATTAAAAGTTCTTCCTTTAAAAGTTTAGAAATTATAATAAAATAATTCACAATGGCTGTTAAAACTATAATTACGGAACCTAATAAATTACTTAGACAGATTTCAAAACCTGTCGAAAGTGTAGGTAAAGAAGAGCAAAAACTCATGAATGATATGCTGGATACAATGTACGACGCTAATGGTATCGGGCTAGCTGCAATCCAAATAGGCGTCCCAAAAAGAATTATAGTAATGGATATAAGTAGGGATGAAAAAAAAGAACCTAGATATTTTGTAAATCCAGTTATTGTTAATAAAGATCCAATAAAAAATACACATGAAGAGGGATGTTTGTCAGTGCCAGATCAGTTCGCAGAAATAGATAGACCAAGTAAATGTGAAGTAGAATATCTTGATTATAATGGAAAAAAACAATTATTAAAAGCTGATGGGTTGCTTGCTACATGCATACAGCATGAAATGGATCACTTAGAGGGGATATTGTTTATAGATTATCTTTCAAAATTAAAAAAATCTATGATTATAAAAAAACTATCTAAATTAAAATCAAATACTGCAGTTCTTTAGTTCATGGCAAAAAAGATAGTTTTTATGGGTACACCAATGTTTGCTGTGCCTATTTTAAAATCTCTATATCAAAATGGTTATCCAATATCAGATGTTTATACTCAGCCTCCTCAAAAATCACAAAGAGGACAAAAAATAAATAAATCTCCTATTCAAGGGATTGCTGAAACATTAAATCTGGACTTTAGAACTCCAAAATATTTAAAAGATAATAAAGAGGAATATGAATATTTTAAAAGTATAGATGCTGATTTAGCAATAGTTGTTGCATATGGACAAATTATTCCTAAAGAATTTTTAACTTTGACTAAAAAAGGATTTATTAATATTCACGCATCTCTTTTACCAAAATGGAGAGGTGCAGCACCCATACAAAGATCTATAATGAATCTTGATACAGAAACAGGAGTGAGTGTCATGAAAATAGCTGAAAAACTTGATACAGGACCAGTATGTAATGCTTATAAAATAAATTTAGAAAATAATTTAAATGCTAGTGATGTGGCCGATAAGCTATCTTTAATAGCAGCTGAAAAAATATTAGATAATATTGATAACATTTTAGAAGACAGAGCAAAATTTATTGATCAAGATCATTCAAAAGCAACATATGCATCTAAAATTCAAAAAGCCGAAGGTGAAATTAATTGGACTGATGAAGCAAAAATTATAATTGGTAAAATAAATGGTTTGTATCCTGTGCCAGGTGCTTTTTTTATCCATAAAGGTGAAAGATACAAAATTTTAAAAGCAGAAATTGGTAATGGTGTTGGAAAACCAGGAGAGATTGTATCTAATTATTTAGAGGTTGTTTGTGGAGATAAGCAAACAATAAAGATTAAAGAAATTCAAAGACAAGGCAAAAAGCCTCAAAATATTGGCGAATTTATGCTTGGATCACAAATAAAACAAGGCACTGTAATTTAAATGGTTAGATACCAGTTACTTATTGAATATGTGGGTACAGATTTTAGAGGCTGGCAAATTCAAAAAAAAGGTTCAACAATTCAGGGGCTTATTCAAGAAAAATTAACAAAACTTTTAAAAGAAAAAATCACTTTAAATGGCTCGGGTAGAACCGACACAGGTGTTCATGCAATCGAACAGTCTGGACATTTTGACTGCAAAAAAGAAATTATAGATTTAACAAAGTTTTTAAAATCAATTAATCATTTTTTAAATGACCAAGGTGTTGCAATTAAAAAGATAAGAAAAAGAAGCAATAAATTTCACTCAAGATTTTCTGCAAAACAAAGGATTTATAAATATATAATTTTTAATCAAATCAGTGCTCCAGTTATTGAAAAAAAAAGAGGATGGCATGTTAGAAAACCTCTTGATTTAGATTTAATTAAAAAAGGAGCAAAAAAATTAGTTGGAACACATGATTATTCTACTTTTAGATCTTCAAGCTGCCATGCTAAAAGTCCAATCAAAACAATCAAATCAGTTAAAGTTAAATCATTAAAAAATAAAATAGAAATTGAATTTAATTCACAATCATTTTTGCAACAACAGGTAAGATCCATGGTTGGTTGCTTAAAATACTTAGGTGAAAAAAAATGGGATTTAAATAAATTTAACAAAGTATTTAAATCTAAAAAAAGAATTTTATGTGCTCCACCTGCACCACCCGAAGGTCTATTTTTAACGAGAGTTATTTATTAATTTATTTTTGTTACTCATTGCAAATTTTTTATTAATTCGCCATCTAGACTCTGATCTTACTATATAGCCACAGCAATTTTTGGACTTACATTTACATGGAAATTGTTTGTAGTTTTCATCATATCCAAATCCGTAATCACAAGTAAGTTCTTCACCTTTTTTAATATCTCTTATTGCTTTGACCCATAATTTTAATCCTTTACCATCATAGTCACAATTGTTGTCGCATGAGTGATTAATTAATCTTGCTGTATTCCATGAAAAATCACCATCAAGATCATATCTTTTGTTTACAGTAAATAAGTAGATAGGTTTACTGTTATCATATTTGTCAGACTCTTCAGTTTGTTTTTTAGTAATTAATTTACCTATATAATTAATTATTTTTGTACCTTCTTTGATATCTTTAGTTGCGTATAATCCTTTGCCTTTTTTATCAATGTCAGACTTTTTAATTCTATAGAGTTTCATAGGAGTTTTTTAGAGTTTATATTTTAATTATCAATTAAATTCTATCAGAGCATCCACATGTCTTTTAGTACTCTGTTGAAGAGCCTTAAGATCATAGCCTCCTTCAAGAATTGAAACTACATTTCCCCTGCATATTGATTTAGAAATTTCTAATGTTCTTTTTGTTAAATGGTAAAAATCCTCTGAACTGAGCCTTAGTTGTGCTAAGGGATCATCAATATGTGCATCAAAACCCGCAGAAAACAACAAAAATTCTGGTTTAAATTCTTTTAATTTTTTTAATACATGTTCATATGCATTTAAATATTCTTCAGCTGTTGTACCTGCTTCAAGTGGAATATTTAAAATATTATTAAACTTACCTTTTTCTTTTTCCGAACCACTTCCTGGGTAATAAGGATACTGATGTGTCGAAATATATAACACCTTTTCATTATTATAGAAAATATCTTGTGTTCCATTTCCATGATGAACGTCAAAATCTATAATTGCAACTTTATTGTACTTATATTTTTCAATTAAATAGTTAGCACCAACTGCAACATTGTTATATATGCAAAATCCCATAGCTTTGTTTTTTTCTGCATGATGACCTGGTGGTCTGACAGCACAAAATGCATTTTTAAACTCTTTATTTTCAACACCATCAATAGCTGTGATAATAGATCCAACTGCATCTTTAGTTGCTTCTTTGCTTCCAGGTGAAACCACTGTATCCCCATCAAGAAAAGCTAAACCATTATCTGGAAATGATTTACTTACCATGTCTATGTATTCAGTAGAGTGTGTATTGATTAAAAAAGATTGATCAAATTTAGCTGGTTTTTTCCAAAGTATTTTTTTGTTATCAATTTTTTTAAAGTTATCAATAACCGCTGTCACTCTATCAATTTTTTCTGGATGTCCATCTCCTGTATTATGATTTTGATAAGTATCAGAGGTAATTAAACCTGTTTTCACTTAAAGTAATTTTGTAAAATATTTGAGTAAATCAAAGTAAGCTTTTTTAAGTCAGACAATGAAACAGCTTCATCTACTTTGTGCATTGTTTTACCAACTAAACCAAATTCTAAACAAGGAGCTATTTTTCTAATAAATCGTGCATCAGAAGTACCACCAGTCGTTGACAGTTGAGGTTTAATTTTTGTAATCTTTCTAATGATATCTCTAATCATAAAAGTCGTATTATTTGGTTTTGTAAGAAACGCTTCTCCAGAAACACTATAATCAATTTTATATTTTGACTTATTTTTATTACTTATTTTTTTTATAATTTTATCAATTTTCTTTTTTAAAGAGCTTGAAGAGTGTTTGTTATTAAATCTAATATTAAAAGTAGCATTTGCTAATCCTGGTATTACATTGTCAGCAGAATTATCAATATTAATTTTAGTAATCTCAAGATTTGTTGGTTGAAAATCCTTTGTACCATTATCAAATTTAATCCCTTTCAATTCTTTTAAAATTTGTACAAGTGCTGTGGATGGATTATTTGCTCTTTGAGGATAAGCCACATGACCTTGAATACCTATAATTGAGAGTCTGCCAGTCATACTTCCTCTTCGTCCTATTTTAATCATTTCACCTAATTTATTAGGATTTGTAGGTTCGCCTACTAAGCAAAAATCTATTTTTTCTTTATTCTTTCTTAGGTAATCGACTACTTTTTTAGTCCCATTGATTGCTGCTCCTTCTTCATCTCCGGTAATTAAAAGACTAATAGAACCATTAAATTTTCTTTTATTTTCAACAAAATTACTTACTGCTGAAACAAATGCAGCAATAGAACTTTTCATGTCATTAGCTCCTCTTCCAATTAGGTATCCTTTTTTTATAGAGGGTTTAAATGGGTTTACGGTCCAATCTTTTATATTTCCTGCAGGAACAACGTCTAAGTGACCAGCATAACAAAAATTTGGGCCTTTACTACCAAGTCTGGCATAAAGATTTTTTACTGGTTTGCTGTTCTTCTCTTTAAACTCTAATATTTTAGTTTTAAATCCAAGTGTTTTGAGTTTTTTTTCTAAAAACTTCATTATCCCAGCATCAATAGGTGTAACAGTTGGAAATTTAATTAGCTCCTTAGCTAATTGAAGTTCATTAATTGATGCCATAATAAATCTATTCTCTTAAAAGATCGTTAACAGAAGTTTTAGATCTCGTTTTTTCATCAACCTGTTTAATGATAACTGCACAATAAAGTGATGGGGCAGAGGCATTATTTTTATCAGGTAATGATCCAGGTACCACAACAGAATAAGGAGGAATTTTTCCGTAAGTTATTTCTCCAGTTTTTCTATTTACTATTTTAGTTGATTGCCCAATATACATACCCATACTTAAAACAGATCCTTCTCCAACAATAACACCTTCAACAACTTCTGACATTGCTCCAATAAAACAATTATCTTCAATGATAGTTGGTAATGCTTGAGCAGGTTCTAATACTCCACCAATTCCACTTCCTGCAGAGATATGACAATTCTTTCCAATTTGGCAACAGCTACCAGCACGACTGAAGGTATCCATCATAGTACCCTCATCAATATAAGCCCCAATATTTACGTAGCATGGCATTAAGACTGCATTTTTACCAACAAAAGATCCTTTTCTTACAGGAGAGTTTGGGACCATTCTAAAGCCAGCTTTCTCATGATCTTCTTTTGTCCAACCAGCTGTTTTACCTTTTAACAAATGCGCTTTATCATACCAGCTACTGTAAGGTCCATTTAAATTTTCCATTGGGTAAATTCTAAAGCTTAACATTATAGCTTTTTTAATATGTTGATGAGTAACCCATTCCCCATTAATTTTTTCTGCAACTCTTACTTTACCACTATCTAAATCAGCAATCATTTGATTGATTGTATCTTTTAAGCTTTGTTCAGAGTCTTGGTTTACGTTATCTCTATTTTCCCACGCATCATTTATTATTTTTTCGATATCACTCATATTTTTTATTTAGATAGTTAATTTAATTGTTCTTTAATATATTAATTTCTTGAAGAAAAGAAGGCAAGTTCTTAATCTTATAATCAATATATGGTTTGTCAGAGTCTTTTTTGGCAAAGGTTTCTTCATTCTCCAGCCAACAAGTTTTCATTCCTAAATTCTTAGCTTGTTCTAAATTGTGAGCGATATCCTCAATTAAAATTGATTGATTTGGATCTAAATCAAATTTTTTTATTAATTTTTGATATGGATCTAAGTGTGGTTTTGGAACATAATTTGCATCAGTTATATCAAAGGCGCCATCAAATAATCCATCAATACCAAGTTGTTTTGTAACATTTTCAACATGAGCATGTGATCCATTAGTAAAAATAATCTTTTTTTCTTTTATTTTAATAAGCTCTTCTCTTAAGATCTTATCTTTTGGCAGCCAACTAATATCAATGTCATGAACAAATTCTAAAAATTCTTGTGGATCTATATTATCATGGTTCATTAGGCCTGAGAGCGTTGTTCCATATTCATAAAAGTATTTTTTTTGAATTTCTTTTGCTTTTACAAGATCAACATTAAATTTCTCAGAGATGAAAGAGGACATCTTTTTATCTACTTCAGAAAAAACTTGAGTTTGACCACTATAAAGAGTGTTATCAAGGTCAAATATCCAATATTTTATATCAATTAAATCTTTCATTGTCTTATTAAGGTTCCTGATCCTTTATCAGATAATAGTTCAAAAAGAATAGAATGGTTTTTACGACCATCAATAATAACAACACCTTTTACTCCATTACTCGCAACATCTAAACAATTATTAATCTTAGGAATCATCCCTCCAGTAATAGTTTCATTTTCAATTAACTCCTTTATTGAATTTGAATTAATCTCTGGAATTAGTTTTTGGTTATTATCTAAAACACCCTCAACATCACTCATAATAATCAGTCTTCTAGCTTCAATTTTTTTTGCAATTGAGCCTGCTGCCGTATCTGCATTTATGTTATATGTTTGATTATTTTCATCTAAGCCTAAAGGTGCAATTACTGGAACTTTTTTATTATTAACAATTTTGTCAATAATAGTTTTGTCAATTTTAGTAGGCATTCCAACAAACCCCAATTCATCATTTTCTTTAATTACACTAATAATGTTATTATTTTTAGAATTTATCGCTTCACTATTACAAGATTCATTTTTCAAAGCCTCAACTATTTCGTGATTAAATTCTATTAAAACTTGTTCAACTACTTCAATAGTTTCTTTTCCTGTAACACGAAGCCCTTTAATAAATTCACTTTTAATTCCAACTTCATTTAACTTATTACTTATTCTTTTGCCTCCACCATGTACAACTATTGGAATAAAGCCCAACTTATTAAGTGTAGCAATATCTTTTATAAAAATATTAAATAAATTTTGATCGACTAAAACACTACCACCACATTTTATAACAATGTATTCATCGTTATATTTTTCAAGATATCTTTTTACTTCATTAATTGAAGGACCATCTGATGGGAGGATTTTATTTAACTCTTCTTCTTTGACTTCCAGCATTAAGTGGTTGTTTTAATAGTAGTTCTTTTCATAATGAACACTTGTTGAGCCATTGTTAAAATATTATTAACAGTCCAATAAATTACTAGTCCTGCAGGGAATGGAGCTAAAATTATTGTAAGGAAAAGTGGAAAGAACATAAATATTTTTGCTTGCATAGGATCTGTTGGAGCAGGGTTAAGTTTTTGCTGTATAAACATTGATACACCCATCGCTATTGGCCAAGCACCAATCATTAAAAATGAAGGAACGTCATAAGGCAATAAACCAAATAAATTGAAAAGAGATGTTGGATCTCTTTCTGATAAATCTTGTATCCACCCAAAAAATGGCATTTGTCTCATTTCAATGGTTACAAACAATACTTTGTACAATGCAAAAAATACTGGAATTTGAACCAGTATAGGTAAACATCCAGACATAGGATTAACTTTTTCTTTTTTATAAAGTGCCATCATTTCTTGCTGTAATTTCATTTTGTCATCTTTATGAAGCTCTTTAAGTCTTACCATTTCAGGCTGAAGAGCTTTCATTTTAGCCATGCTTCTAAATGAAAAGTTTGCAAGTGGAAAGAATGCTAATCGAATACAAATTGTGATAGCAATAATTGCAAGACCATAGTTTCCAAGCAATTTAAAGAAATAGTCTATACCGTGAAACAAAGGCTTTGTAATAAAATATAAAAATCCCCAATCAATTGCTAAATCAAACTTATCTATATTTAAAGACTCTGCGTATCCATCAATTATATCAACCCTTTTTGCAGCCACTATTACTTGTAACTTATCTTCGATACTTGAGTTTCCTCTAAGTTCTAGTGGATCTGTAGCAACAAAATTAGCTCTAAATTTATCTTTATAATCAAAAGTAGTTTTAAATTCTTTCCCACTTGGTGGAATTAGTGATGTAATCCAAAACTTGTCTGAAATTCCAAGCCATCCTTTTTGAGAAGTTCTTGAAAACTTTTCTTCTTGAATATCATCGTAATCTTCTTCAATTAATTCCTCATCTAATGTTGCAAGAAGCCCTTCATGAAGAATGTAAAAATTTGAAATATCTGGAATTTCTTTTCTAATTATTTGTCCATAAGAATAAAAATCATAATTTTTATTTGTTGAATTGATTACTTTTTGGTTAATTGTGAATAAAAAATTGTCATCTAAAGTTATTTGTTTTTCAAAAGTAATTCCCTGATCATTAGTCCAAGACAATTTAACAGGCGATTGATTAGTTAGTTTGTTATTTCCTAATACAGACCATAGAGAATTTGAGTCTGGAATATCAATATTTTTATCTGTAGTAATAAATCCACTTTCTATGAAGTAACCATCTTTGGTATTTCTTGGCGATAAAAGTTTGACCTTTTCATCACTTTCTAATGCAACATTATATTCTTTAAAGGTTAAGTCATCTATTGCTGCACCTTTTAAAGAAATTGAACCAACAATGCTTTGGTTTTCAAACTGAATTCTTTTATTTTGGCTTAAAGCCTCTTCTCTTGTTATTTCAGTAACAGTTTCTTTTTGATCCAAACTAGGTGCATCTGAATTTTGTTCAGTTTTATTTTTTTCTGCTAACTGCTCTTTTGTAATTGGTGGTGGTGCAAAAAAAAGTGAATAAAGAATAATCACAGCTGCTGACAAAGAAATAGCTGCAATTACGTTTTTAGTGTCCATCTACTTCTTAACTTTCATTTGTTTTTTAACTGGATCAAAACCATCTCCCCCACCTAAAAATTTTATAGGATGACAAGACAAAATTCTTTTTAAGCTCATGAAGCTACCTTTTGCTAAACCAAATTCTTTTAAGGCCTCTATGCTATATTCAGAGCAGGTTGGTAAATATCTACAAGACTGACCAAGTAATGGACTGATTAGAAATTTATAACCTTTGATAAATTTAATTAAAATAATTGTGAAAATGTTCATTATTTAATTTTTTCTAAATCCTGAAATAGAGTTTCTTTTATATTTTTGTACTCATTGTTTAGCATAGTTGACTTAGCAATAACAAGATATGAATAGTTGAATTTTAATGTTATTTTTTTAACTGCTTCATTAACAATATTTCTTAACCTACGTTTAATCTTATTTCTTTT
>Ga0233438_10001562_pt1 | contig 24800 bp, 22 predicted proteins | sample SI_123_September_FD_182720 | JGI IMG/M metagenome (GOLD analysis project Ga0233438, IMG submission 182720) | Seawater microbial communities from Saanich Inlet, British Columbia, Canada - SI_123_September2016_10_MG | ecosystem: Environmental > Aquatic > Marine > Inlet | place: Canada: British...
CGTCAAGTTTTTTAGATTATCTGCCCCTTGCAAGTGATCAGTTTGACCGGAATCGCTGATCAGTTTAAATCGGAGAAGGTGATCAGCTTGCTCCGGAATGACCGATCATCTTGGTCCGGAATACGCAAATCAGGAAAGACGAGTTTTGAAAACCATCGGCAAAACGATTAAAAAGGTTAGGCTGGCTCGCGGCTGGTCGCAAATGTATCTGGCAGCCGAAGCCAGTTTAGACAAGTCGTATATCGGTGCAATCGAGCGCGCAGAAGTAAACCCGTCAATCAAGAAAATAGCCAGAATAGCTGACGCTCTCGGTGTTTCCATTGGTGAATTTTTTCAGGGGCTTTAAGCCATACAGGCTTAACTCTTCAGGCTTTCCCACAACCGCCGCCACCATGGGCGTTTACTACGGTCTTCAAGTAGCTTCATTTGCTCCCTGGTCGCCTGCAACTGCGCCTGAAGTGATCCAATTTCAAGCATTGCCGCCTCAAGACGCTCTGTCTTTCGGTCAAGAAGGGCAATCAGTCCGTTGTCAGGGGTAGGGCTGGTAGGGGTTGTTACTAGGCTGTTAATGGACTGGTAATGACCTGTTAATGACCCCTCCGGGAAAATTCGCCATTGCTCACCGGTGGGTGTTTTGACCTTGGTAGCCGAAACCTCGCCGCGCTTGAGGCGCCCTCTCATGGTAGATTCGCTGACTTTGTAAAAGGCGCATGCTTCCTTGATAGTTAGCCCCTGTAATGGGCTGTTACTAGCCTGGTAATGACCTGTTAACAGGCTATCAGAATGGCTCTGTGACTCGAAAATCTCAATATCTTCGACATCGACCGCTAAAACGTGGTCAGATGGAGAATCACTAGAGCGTCTGTTAAGGCTCATACAGTAGCCTTTATGGTAGCTGCCAAGGTAACTACTTCTTCCTCTGCAATATCAAACATGGCAAGACGCTCTGGCATAATGGGTAACTTGAGATTGACTCTAGCAGCTTGTCTTGCAACTTCGCTTTGCCTTACATCTGTTTCTCTAGTTAGCGGCTCAAGCGACGGAATGACTAGCTGTACTGCTTTCGGTCGTTTAACAGTGGCGGCGCGTTTTTTCTTCTTTTGAGAAACTATCTCAGAAGCCGCTCTAAAACCTGGATAGTAGCGTATGCGATCCTCAAACCATTCAGCCTTAGCGAGATAGCATTTTTCTACAAGTTCCTTATGGACTGGCTTTAGTTGTTTTTTTGCTTCTTTTAGTTCATCCCAAATCTTAATGCCGAGGCGCTGAGCAAGCCATGAATAGCCAAGCTCGATATAGTCTTGTTCTTTGCGCATTCCATGGAAGACACAAGAAAGATGAGGATACAGCAGGGCTGCTATCTCACAGTCAAAAGAGCGTAATAGTGCCCAGTCGATGCTTTTAACGTAGAAGGCATCTAGGTTTTGCCGCACATATGGGTGTAGTGAAATGTAGTTACTACCTAGTAATTCTTCGTGCCTTTTTTCTCCCTTGAATCCCCACTCCTCTAGGAAACAAAAGGCTTTGCCCGAAGTCACATACTGTCTGGTCGCTTTATTGTAAAACGCACCCTTGCTTATACAATTCGTTGAACCTAGCTTCTCAATGGCTTTTCTGATTCTTGCAAACGATTCGCCATGTGCTTTGATACCAAGTTCAGTGCAAATAGAATAGAAGGTACCTATCTCTATCCAGGCTGGTACCGGTGCATTAGCGCTTGGTCTTAGTTCATCGGCTCGTTTCAGAATCCAGAGCATGACGTTTCGCTCTATAGCGCCAGGCAGTCCTAGTCTAGGATCTGGTACAACCCGCCATTCAATAGTTTCTTTTACTCCGTCACGTTCTACAGTTTCAACTAGTTCAAGAAACCTATTTTGGGCTGATTTACAGGTCGAAAAATAAGGAAGACGGAGGAAGTTAAGTTCTGCCTTGACCTGAGAGAAAAGCCCATCAAAGCCTGCTGTATCACAGCTTTCGTTCGTATGCCCAACACGCTTCATCTTTTCAACGCTCTCCTGTCAACCGCTGTGAGAATGACAGGCACAGCATTTCGTGTCAATTACACCATCTGTATATATTCAGTTGCGATTTGAGTATTTTTGGGGTTGTGGTAGGAACCCCCAACTATTGTGGTAGGAACCCCCCAACTATTGTGGTAGGAACCCCCCAACTATTGTGGTAGGAACCCCCCTTTGAAACCCCCCTAGCCAATACCCTGTCTGCGTTTCCGGGCTCCCTAGAGCAGTATTAGAGCAACATAGAGCATACAAAACGGTACGCTTGACTTCGCCAAGCGAGGTCATCTTTTTTGTGATTGACTCCCTACGCTTTTAAACTTTCCGGAGCGACGGCGAACAACTCAACAGCAACTAAGTCCCTGAGTGCTTTGTCGCCGCCTCTCACTCCAAGTTTAGCTACGGGGTCAATCACTGGCGCAGTTGCTGCGCAACCGCATGTTTAGCGGAACGCCTGCGGCATATCCTCACTCACTTCGTTCGCTCCGGTATTCCTCGGCGGATTTTTTTATGGAGCTTCTAGCTCGCAATCTTACAGCAACCATCTAGTACCACCGTATTTGGTGCCAACTCGTTGCCTTGTGATCGATCGCAGGGTGAGATGTTTTGCTGTGGTTGGCTGCAAAGGGATAAGCAAGTGCCGCCGACCGCAAATGCAGCCCTGGTCATTGTTTGAAAATAGCGCCATCTGGGAGGCGATTTAAGACCGTTTTTTGTGTTGCCGGAGGTCCTCGTAGCCGCCGGAGGTCTTTGGGCTCCTTGGCGGGCTTTCTGGCGATATATACACTCCCTGCGGAAAAGTGTAATAATAATGATGTAATTACGTAATATTATTACAGCATTACATGCTATAATTACCGAGTAACCGCCGGAGAGGTGCCGAAAATGGCTAGAACAGTGGGAATTGACCGTGACGAGGTATTCGAGACCGCCAACCGGCTCGAAGCCGAGGGCAAAGAGGTCACCGCTTTGTCCATGCTAGCGGCGCTGGGAAGAGGCAGTCTGACCACGATTTACAAGTACCTCGATGCATGGAAAGAGTCGAAGCCGGTCAAGAATCCAATCGTCCAGGTCGAACAGCCGGAACCGGTAAAGACGGCTTTTGCGACAGCCTGGCGGGTTGCAGCAGAAGAAGCGGCAAGAGAAACCATGGTTATGCGGGAAAAAGCGACAGAGGAAGTGAACGCAGCGATCCGACAGTTTCATGGAGCCCTAGAGGCAATAGCAAAGCTAGAAGCAGACCGGGAATCTGATGCCGACGTGATCGAGGGTTTGCAGAAAATCGCCGCTGAGCAGAACGCCGAGAACGCCAAGTTAGAGACGGAAGCAGCAACGGAGCGGGCGCGAGCGGACGAACTGCGGGACCAGCTCAAAGCCCTGCAGTCAGATCGCGACAGCGCCATGAAAGCCGCCGCAGAGTTAAAAGGGTTGACAGAGGCGCTAAAAGACCAGAACAAGCAGCTTATGGCGAAATTCGGCGGCGACGAGAAGCCCACAAAGAAGCTTAAGCCGTAGAAACGTATACGCCTGCTCAGTAAGCCTTAGCTGTCTCAAGATGGTCAAGAATAGATGAAAGATTGCCAATATCCTAGAACTGATAGGCGTAAGCGCTGGTCGGCATAGTGGCATATCCTTGTTAACGCTTCTACTGTAAGCCTTTTCAGTCATGATATAAAAACAGTAATAGTTGTATGGCGCTTGTGACAGACAGCGTATACGTCCAATTGGTAAGCAATAGCGGACTTGACCATGCTTGATAGAGCAGGGGTGGTTAATTGGTTAACATCTGATGGATAGGCACTTATCACAATAACAATGCCGTTAGTGGTGCCTTCGGCAAAATAGTGTGCGGTGCCCAAAAGGCAACAGTGACCGAGCGTATACGAAATGTGCCGCACGGTAATAGTTGGTAGGGCATGATATCATCCCACCTATGGTAAAAACGTATACGCCCAACGGAGTACCCATGCAGGGCACGATTTGTCCCTTGCAGCGGTACAAACGTAAGGCAAGATGAAAGCATTGGCTGACATCCGTAGGATGACCAGCAATGCAGCGTATACGCATTGGCTGCCTGCCAATGCAAGCATAAAAATGTTGGCTGATATATAATAAAGATAGCAATACTGGCATAGAGGCATTGGCTAGCAATGAGCGACCAAAAAACGGCAGAACGGCTGCAATACAAGCCCCGAGTGGAAACGAAGCTGAGCCGGGAAGACTTCAACCGGGTGGACGACCTGGCGAAAGAAGACGGAGTAACCAAGGCGGAAGTAGTCAGAGAGGCGGTCCTGTGGTATCTGGCGCACCGGGACGAACTAAGAAACGAGCCAAGAGACAGCATGATCACAGGCTCGATAGAGGCAATGACTAACCGGGTGTGCGCAATGCTAGCCAGGCAAGGGCGTTTGATAGGGACGCTGTTCGAGCTTACTCATGCAAACATGGCAGGGACGAAGGAAGGGAAAGCGGCATTTGAGGCTGCTTTGACCTCAGCTAAGCAGAAGATGGCAAAGGCTGTGGAGAAAGACGAGCGGGAACTAGTAGACGCCATGAAGAAGACAGTAGCGGTGGCTCAGGGGAAAGTGCAATGAGACTGAAAGTAGCAAACGCATACAGAAAGGGCGAGATAGAAATCCTGTGGCTGGCGGGAGGCTATGCCGTGCTTCGGCAGGAGGGAAAAGAAGAAATATTTGACACGCTGGACGAAGCGGCCGCCAAAGCAGGATGGGGCTTAGAACAAGACCCGGAGCTGGTTAAGGCGTGGTCGAAGGGCTACGAGCTACCGGCAGATGAGGATCAAAAATGGCCGGAAATCTTCCTGGTGAAAGACGAGCAGTAAGGCGGGAAAGCCAGTGGTAGTCATAAAACACAGGTACATACCAGGAAGGAGCCGGGGCGGAAATGTCGTGTCAATCGGCAAGGCCCTGGCGCATGTTAAATACATCCAGCACCGCCCAGGACCGGACAAAGAGAAGGGCGGCCGGGAACTGTTCAACGAAGAAAAGGACCGGATGGACGCCAAAGAAATGAGGCAGGCCATACGGGAAGCAGGCAATGACCGGGTAGTCGTGCATAAGCTGACATTAGCGCCGGAGATAAACCCCCAAGACAAAAAAGCATTTACCCGTGACGTGATGGCAAAGCTAGGGCAAGACATGGGGCGTGATCTGCGGTGGTTCGGAGTAGAGCACAACAACACAGATCACCACCATATCCACGTTGTTGTACTGGGCAAAGACCGCAACGGGACCGAGGTAAAGATAGGGCTAAAGGACATAGAGAAGGCGAAAGAGCACGGGGATAGATACCTGGAAAGGTGGCATCCACGGGAGCTGGAGAGGTCCAGGAAGGACAGAGAAGACAGAGAAAGAACCCGCAGAGAAGAGAGAACCAAAGAGCGGGAAGCGGCACGGGAAGAGAGGATAAGGGAAGGGTTAGAGCTTCCATGGCTGCACAAGAAGATAATCAGGGAGCAATTGGAGCCGTACAAAGACTGGCGGGAAAAGCAAGACCAGAAGGCAAAAGAGAGGGAGCCCGGCGGAGACCGAGCCGAGCGCCCATATCATCAGGATACGTTAGAGGCCGCCGGGCGGGAATGGTCGAAAGCCAACAGCCTGAAGGAGTTACGAGGCTTAAATGAGTACCTGTGGGACAACATTGACGAGAGGATACCGAAGGAAGACTACCGCAGGCTCTCAGGTTGGATAAAGGACAAGGAACGCGCCCAGGAGCGAGGGCAACCGGAAGAGAATCAACAGAACGCGCAACCGGACAAACACAAGAGAGACCAGATAGAGTATGACGGCAAGAAGTACGGTAAAGCCGACAGCTACAAAAAGCTGACAGGGCTTAGTAAAGAGCTACGGGAGAAAAGCGAAAAACTACCGTATGAGGACTACCAGAAACTAAGGGGCTGGATAGAGAACAAAGACAGGGAGCGCTTTAGCGGCTACCTGGACAAAGGCATTAGAGAAGCACGGAACAAAGTAGAGCGCAGTAAAACATCAGAAGACCTGAAGGCAGCCGAGGGTGGCCGAGTGATAGACCCGGTACAGCAGGAGGTAATGAGAAATCCTGTGGTCGGGCTATTCATGCAGGGGGCGGCAATAGCCAACATGGTGGTAGCGTCAATTAGGCTGGATGACAGCAACAGAGACTACACAAAAGAGCAGCGAGACGGGCTAGAAGAGGCTAAAAAGAACCTGGACGAGAAGGAGAAAGACAGGAAGCAATGGACCTGGGAGAAACCATGGGACATGCTGAAGAGTCAAGAAGAACGGGACAGGGAGCAGCGAGACAAGATAGAGAAGGCGATAGAAGAAAACGAGAAACGAAAAGAGAAAGAGAAGAAGAAAGAGAGGGAGCGCAACCAGGAGAAGGACCGGAGCCCATTTGAGCGTGACCCATGGGGAAGGTGGTAAAGCATGGCATTTAAGACATTAAGCATACGGATACCGGAAGAGGCGCACCAGAAGCTAGAAAAGCTGGCAGAAGAGAGGCAGCAAAAGGTCTCAGACGTAGCAAGAGAACTAATCGTAAATGGGCTGAAAGGTGCCACCCCGGCTGACAATGCCCTGGTGATAGAGTACCTGGAAGGGTTTGGGAATGTGCTGGCCGGGATACACAATGAGGCAGCGCGAAGCCGGTACTACGGGGAGCTGATGGCAAGTTACGCCGTGGACATCCAGAATCTGATGGTGGAAGGCAAGGCGGCTGAGAAGGGTGCAAAGCAGGAGTTAATGGGAAGGTTCGGGGCGGCCTCGATGCAAGAAGGGCGGGAGTCATGGTTAAGGGCACTGGGAGTGAAGCCAGAGCAAGACCAGGGATGAGGCAGTGGTGAGGGTCGGATTGTTATCAGTCGTGCGAGGGAATAATAGGGCAATCTTGAGAGAGGTTTATAAGCCCGTTATGGCGGACGCAGGGGACAAGGGGGACAGACTAGTACCCCAGAGCGATAAAAGCGCCTTACAGGGGCAGCCAGACGCCCAGGCGGCGAGAAATGCCGGGGTCCAGGACGTAAAGGCGGCGGAGGCCGTCAGGACAAATCAGAGCGACGGGTCGCTGAGGAAGTACGCCGGAAGAAGCAGCCAGGAGCAGAGCATAGAGATCTGCTATGAGGACATGGTAGCGTCCAGGGCGCACAAGGCGACCGAGAAAGAATTACTAGCGCAAGCCCCGAAAGAGTCACTGAAAGAGCAGTCACGGACCATTGAGGCGCTAGAGACAGCGGCAAAGACTGACCCGGTAGCAGACGTAATGCTGAGGTTCAGAAAGCAGGCTGATGCCATGGAACCGGGACCGGATAAGGACCGGCTGACGAAGCTTGCCAAAGAACAGGCGGCCGAAATACTACAGCCAAGGCAATACGAAGACCAAGAAGACTGTGGAGTGCATGAGATACCCAGGGGGCTAAAAGAGCCACTGGCTGGGTATGTGCAGTACCCAGAAAAGGAGATAGCGGGACTTAGAAGGCTGACGCCGGAGGACTTAAAGAAGCTTGCTAAAGCGATGGAAGCGGGAGGGCCAGCGGCGGAAGAGTCGATAAGGCAGACCACGCAAGAATTACTTGTGAGGACAGGAGAGAGCAGCCGGGACACGATGCTAGCCGGTATCAACCTGGTGGTGGGGCTCTTGAAGTACGACCATGATTTACTCTTCAATCCAGAACAAGCCCGGAAGGATGCAAGCAAAACAGGAGAAGCGCTAGGGCTCTTACTACTGGCAGGGGCTCAAATCTCAGTCGGCATATCGATGACAGCGGAAGAGGCAAGGCAAACCGGTGACTACAGCCTGCCTTTGACACGAACAGCACAAGCTCTGAATAACTGGTACGACAAACAAACACCAGCCGATCAGATGGCGATAGCCTCGGAGATATGTGCAGGGTTTGGCATATCGGCGTTTTCGGCAGAGGCAAACAAGCTGAAAAAGCCAGGTGCCTTTATGGAGTTTCTGAAAGAAGGCATATCGCTATTGCCGAGGAACCCGGAGGCGGAAAGGAAGGCGCTGGAGGCACTTACCAGGGTTCTTAAGGGGAGGGAGCCGCTAAAGGAAGCAGCCGGAATAGGGGCAATAGAGAAAGCCAGTGAAGTGGTCAAAGAAGCTCAGGCGAAGGGCTTAGGGGACCACATCATGGCGATGGTGCAGTTCTTACCGGAGCGCGGCAAAGAGATACTCACTGATAGAAAGCTACGGCAGGAGTATGGTGTAACGAAAAAAGAATTGCTTACAAAGACTGAAGCAGAGTTAGCAGCACTGAGAATAGAGCGCATTGAAGCTAGCTACAGGACAGTGTTTTACAGGGCATACCCACACCTTAAGGGGGCCGGACTAGAGATACATCACGCGCTGCCTCAAACTCTGCGGGATCAGTTGCCAGGCATGTTTAAGGCAAAAGAAATTCATTCGCTGAAATATCTGAGCGGTATTCCTGAGACCGCTATGGAAGATGGGAAACCAGTACATAAGCTAATTACGCAGAGCTGGAATACGTTTCTAAAGAAGAATCAAAGCCCGACAAGGGAGCAGGTGCTTGAGCACATGCGTAAGCTGGATGAAGAGTATGGGCGGTATTTCGTGCCGCCGTTCAAGAAAGGATCACGATGAAGTTTTACACGTATGAGCCGGAAGTGTCAGGACTTGGCTACGGTGAGAACACCGTATACATTGGGGAAAAGAGCGCACATCCATGTGTTGTCTCTCGCCTCCACTATGAATTTAATTACTGGCCAGATGATGATATGCAGGCGACTATTTTTCACTACATCGGCACAGAGAGGCTGAGGCAGGCACTGGAAGCTATGCGTCCGCCTGTTACCGGGATTGAATTTGACGAAGTCGAAATATCGGGAGACGATCAGGAATTTAAGCGTGTATGGCGAAAGGGGCGTCCAGACTCAGCTTTAGGCAAGTGGTACTGGTTCAAGATAACCGGTCAAGCTGGGCGGGATGACTTCGGAGGTGGGCCGACGGAGGATTTAGTCATCTCCGAGCGGGTGGTAGAGGTGCTAAAGCGATTCACGGTGATAAATTCTGTGCGCAAAATCAGGCCATGGGGAGGCGAGATGGAAGCCGGCAGAGTACCCCAAAAGGGTGCGCCGGCGACGGGTGAAAGCTGAAAGGCTGAGCCTGTGGGCGTTTTGAATTTGGCGTAATGAAACATAAGCTTCGTTATGAGACGCTCAGGCTTTAAGACCCCTGTAATAGCAAGGGTTCCAGAACATCCAGTAAATCCTTTGTTCGGCAGTCTTTTGTCAGCACCGCATCCATGCCACCAGACAAGCATTTGTCTCTCACTTCCCGGCTGTCATTCGATGTCATGCCAATCACCGGCACCCTGCGCCCAGTAGAGCTTTCCAGCCTTCTAATTTCGCTTGTACACTCCGCACCCGTCATGCCCTGCATCTCGTAGTCCATGATGACAGCCGCATATTTGCCCGGTTTGAACAGATCCAGCGCATCAAAGCCATTGTGCGCAAGTTCACAACTGAACCCCAACTGATCAAGCATGAGCGCTGTGCCCATGCGACATATCTCGGTATCGTCAACTACTAGAACTGGCAATGTGCGGAGCATCACTTATCCAACATTTAGCAAGTACAGTTAATTGTTAGTTGCAAATAGCAAAAATGCACATTAATTTTCTAGGTTTGTAATGATGCTTCTTTGGCTCGTTTCGCTCCTGTGTGACCGAATATTTTCGGTCGCCAATATTCGCCTGATTCAGCACAGTTTGAGCTATGAATCAGGTGCGTATTCCGCTCAAGCTGATCGTTTATTCCGGTCGATGGCGATCACTTGCTCCGGTAATTCTTAGCAGTTCTAAAGTGACTTGACGCTGGCATGTTGTTCTATCCGACGAGTTTGAGTTGCTTACCTTTTGTTTTCCTCCTGGACTCACCTTTTAAACTTATTTTGTGAGAGTTGTGAATAACTCTGTCTAGCAGCGCATCGGCAATAGTGGGATCAACGATTGCGTCATGCCAATTATCGGTTGGCAGCTGACTGGTAATGATTAAAGATCGTCTGTCGTAGCGGTCTTCAATGATTTCCAGAAGGTCTTTTCTTTCAGCCGAAGTGAGTGGAGTTCGACCGAAGTCATCTAAAACGAGGAGATCTTTTCGAGCGAACTCAGCCAGCCGTCTGTGGTAGGAGCCGTCGGCTCTCGCTATGCTTAAGTCTTCAAAGAGTTTAGAGCACCGCAAATACTGCGCGGTAAATCCCTCTCTACACGCTTTCTGAGCTAATGCGCAGGCGAGGTAACTTTTGCCAACGCCAGTCGCGCCATCGATCAAAACATTTTGATGCGCACGCAACCAATCGCAATTAGCGAGCGAAAGCAAAGAGCTACGCTCGATGTTGCGATTGCCTTTGAAGTCAAAATCTTCAATTGTGGCTTTTTCGAACAACTGAGCGGAGCGCAATCTGGTTTGTAGTCGTTTGTCTGATTGCCAGGTTAACTGACAGTCAACCATCAGCCCGAGCCGTTCTTCAAATGGCAAGGATTGTGAGTCTGGCATTTCCATTTGGAGTTCCAGGGCCTTGATCATTCCACCGAGTTTGAGTTGTTTAAGGGTTTCAAGTGTTTGTTGTAGAAGCATTCTGCTCCTCCTTTACGAAGAAATAGGAAGCGCCCCGAAGATTTATGTGTGGCAGTTTCAGTTGGATTGGTTCGATCTCTAAGGGGAGGGGACGTTGATCAAGACCAGTTTTTAGAATCGACTTAACGCTGCTGTACGACCAGGCGCGGGTGGCCAAAGCGCGTTTACAGGCTGCGTTCAACCTGTCACCACCGAACTCCTTTCCGAGTTTTAAAATTCCGATGCAAGCCCTGTAACCTTGCTCAGGATGAGGTTTCGATTCAAGAATGGCTTCTATCAATTGCTTGGTTTCTTGACCATACATTTCAGCCCAGCTTGTGAGTCTAGGCGGACTTGCGTTTTGATACTCCCTGTGCGATTTCGGCATGTGTTCTGGAAGGGTGGAATGCTTGGATTTATGAAAGTCTCTTGGATGGCTTGCAATGCGGCGATGCTTGTAAATTATCTCGACAGTGCTTGCTGTGACTCGGAGCTCCACTTCTTGCTTTGCTAAATGATATGGGCAGCTATACCAGTGCCCATCAAATTCAATGTGGTAATCAACTCCAACTCTGGCTTTTCGAAACTCCGCGAATTCGAAAGGTCTTTCCGGCAAAGGGCTTAGAGCTGGCTGATCTAGTTCAACGAACATGGATTTACGTGAGCCTGGCATCTTCTTGAATGGCCGATTATTTGCATCTTCAAGAAGTTCTTTGATGGCAACCTTAATCTCATGCAGTGAGAAGAAAGTACGATTGCGCAACCTTGCCAAAATCCATCGCGTCGCGAGCCCCACAGCCAGTTCTGCCTTAGCCTTATCTTTCGGTTTGCGCACTCGAGCTGGAATTACGGCACAAGAGTAATGTGACGCCATTTCCAGGAACGTTGAATTTATTATTGGCTCGTACCTGCAAGGCTGAGTAATTGTCGCTTTTGGATTGTCCGGAACGATGATGGCGGGTGCGCCTTGAAAATAATTAAAAGCGTTAACATGGCCGGCGCACCAAGATTGGCTGGTTTCGTCGAGAAAAGCGTCGGCAAAGAAATAGCCGCTGGCGCCCAATGCGCAAACAAAGACGTGTACGTCTTTTGCTTCTCCAGTCTCGCGATTTGTGAGTTTCAATTTCTTGCCGGCGAAGTCTGAGAAAACTTTTTCGCCAGCTTCATGTTGAATCCTCATCGTGACATTGATGGCCCCAAGCCATTTCTTGTATTTTTCGCAGAACTGGGAGAACTGCAGCCCGTCTGGGTTTTGCTCTTTGTACTCCTGCCAAAGCAGAGTTTTTGTTACCCCCTTTCGTTTTAACTCCTTGTGCATATGCACAAAATTCGGCTCTGGTCTTGCGTTTTGAAGCTCCTTTTGTGGGGGAAAGAGAAGTGCTTCGAGCGCAAAATCATCTAGCTCTTCGGGCAGCGGCCAAGTTAACTTGGCCGCTGCAGCACGGGCTAAGTAGCCACTAACAGTCGCAGAAGACTTGTGAACAGCCTCTCCGATCTGTCGATGGCTAAGACCGCATTGTCTTAATCTGAGAATTTCTCGTATACTTCGCATGGCTAACCTCTTTTGAGGCATGGAAACAACCTTTCTAGTGATGTTCAAAGGTTGTATCTGTGCCGGTTAGCCAGCGTCAAGTTTTTTAGATTATCTGCCCCTTGCAAGTGATCAGTTTGACCGGAATCGCTGATCAGTTTAAATCGGAGAAGGTGATCAGCTTGCTCCGGAATGACCGATCATCTTGGTCCGGAATACGCAGTTTTTCTTCAAGAGGGTTTTGGTCCTTTGAGATATAACCTCCGAGTGAATAATATCGTAAAGGTTTTAGGTCGCGAAAGCCTACGTCGGTCAATCCGAGAACAACTAAAAGCCACAACACGGCGCTCTTGTGAAAGCGATATGACATGCCATTATGCCTTATTGTCAAAGCGTCTTAGTGAGCTTGAGTACTGTGGCACTTGATTGGTTTGTTGCGGGCGAAAAGCCGAGTTTTTTATAAAGTTTTTGCGCAGGCAGATTTTCATTTGTGACTTCGAGATATAGGTGATCTAATTTTAGTGCTGTCTTGCAGTAATCGAAGACGATGTTGGAAGCTTTTTCTGAGTATCTATGCTTAAGCTCTTCAGGGGACTATAATCAAGTGGCCATATTTGACAGCCTTATTTTCGTAGTCAATAATATGCAGTGAGACACAGATGAGTGAACTGAGTTGTTTAATTTAGTCTCTATGTAGTCCAAGTGTGGCTCTTATTTTTCTAAGTGGGTAAGTTAGTTTCCAAGATGCGCTTCTAAGAAGCTTATGATGTTCATCTTTCAAATTCCCAAGCTCTTGACCTAACACTTGTCGCGTTGTCTCCAGTGCGGACTCGAGTTCAAGAATGTTTTGCATCAAAAGGTTCATCTTGTTGAAGTGATGAAATATCAGGCCAGTAGCTAAATCGGTGGTATTTGTGCCAGGATTGTTAGCTATTTGAGCATCGATTTTTTGATTTATTCTGCCGATACTTGGGTCTTTTTCGAGCTTCAGGAGCGTGGCAGAATGTTTAGCGATACCCTTAGTCTGCATGGTTCTTATAAAATGCTCTAGACAGACTTGTGCGTATTCGTATAGATCCTGGTCGTTCAGGTTTTCGCAAGGAGTATCGATGCTTATTTCGTTCGTTGCGATGGCTTCAGGTGTAAGGATTTCGTCTCTTTCAGACAGCATGTATTTTCTAACAAGACTCTCAAACATATATAATGAGCGTCTAAACGAATCCGTCTGAGCTTGACCAAATTCTTCAGATAAAACCGTCGGTATATACGCGATTTTGAGCTTTTTAAATGCGCGTAGCCATAGATCCCAGTCGCAGCATCTTTTCAGAATTAAATTTGGATCATACCAGCCTATTTTTCGGAATGCTTCTTTCTTGATCAGAACCGACGCATTCCCGATAAAGTTTAAGGCCTCGAGCTTATCCAGATTGGGAGGCTCTCCAAATTTTTGAACACCGTCTGGCATATGCATTAGCATATCGCCATAAACCATCTCTAGCTCTGGTTGTTCTGCAAATTTATCGTACAACAATTGGAGTGAGTCTAAATTTAGCTCAGTGTCATCAAAATTGAATGCTATGAAATCACCGCTGGTTTTTAAAAATGCTTTTGCGAGGGTCTGCGCCGGCAATCCCACATTTTCTTCCATGCGGAAATGATTTATACGTTTGTCGGATTCGCTCAGTTGAGCTAAGAAATTTGCAGTACCGTCGAAAGATGCATCGTCGACGACAAACAATTCCCAATCTCTAAAGGTTTGATTTTGTATCGATGCAACAGCCCGCTTGAGGAATCCACCTTGAAAGCGCGAAAAGGTGGGTAGTAAGACTGAGATCTTTGGTGGCATGATTTTCTCTACGGTTCTTGGTAAGCATAAAAGAAACCCACTGAATAAGTCATTAGATGGAATGAATTATGTCTAGAAACCAACAAGATAGATAACTGTCTATCTGTTTGTTCTCAAACCTAATATTTCGCGACCGAGTTTAAATGGAGCATTGGAAGTTGAGGATCGCATACCTTAAGGCGCAGATTTTTCACTTCGAATGCTCCACAAAACCTGTCAGCGCCATAAAGAGTGTATTGAGGCCAGTCCCTAGGAAACAGCGCGATTTCTATACTTGTCGGAGCGAAGCCAAGGGCTGCCAGATTGATCAATCCTTTCACCTCAAATTTTCTTTCGTTTAAAGTCGCGTTGACGCCTTCTGGGCAATACGGCAACAATGTTGATTTGCCAAGGCTGTTGTTGCTTATTGTGATAAGTATTCCTAGCATTTTATCGCGTTTTGTGGCTTTCACGCATCCCTCAAAGGAAAGCTGTAAAAACTTAGAATTTTTATCAAGGCTTGTTAATTGAAGACTCGCGGCAATTTTTTGAGCCATTTTTAGTCTTGTCTTATCAATGAGCAAGCAGTCGGCTTTTTCGGGTGCCCTAAAGATTGGATCAAAGCTTGATGGCGAAATTTGCGTCTCAAGAATCGTTTGCTTGGGGGACTCAATGTTTGAACATGCAATGTCCAAAAGAAAACATTGGGCTTGAGACAGTGCTCCTGTGCTGTTGTCCCTAAGATTATGCAAAGCGGTTTGCCTTGGCAGCGACGTTGTAAGGCGAGAATCCATCATGAGGGGATTATTGCAAAGTTTGCCTGCACTAAAATATCGCCAGTCAGATACATGTGGGTCATTCAAAAGCCGGCTGTGGATAATGTCACATCCAGCAATATCAATGGTAGCTTGAGGATTGCCGTTGCTTTCGATCAGCTTTTGAGGTAGCGGGCAGGCAAACCATTGAAAAAAATCGTCGGACTTTCGGCCAAAGATTTCGCAGTACATGCGCTTAAGATTGCTTTGATTGGTGATTTTTGTATCAAGTAGTTCGAGTGGGATTGGCGTGAGTTGTTGTTGATATCCACCTGCAGTGGCTGAAATACTGAAGCCACCAGGGTGTGGCCGTGCATTGACCAGCAGTATGGGGACTGTCTTGGTTTGCCCTAATGAATCTGTCTTTTTTGAAAGATTGCATAAGAGGCGAATTGGTTGAGAGTGATCTACCTTTGATACAAATTGATAGAGATCTGGCTCTGTGACTGCTCCTACGACGACACCGCTCACGGCCACTATGACAATAATTGCTGGGATTTTACGTGTGGATTTTAACCAGAGGAATGTGATGAAAGCGTATGTGATCGCAATGGCCAGAGTCAAAGCTGCGAGCGGTATTTGAAGGTTGCGCGCAAAATTATAGGTGCTATGCAATAAGATACATAGCAAAATTGTGCAAAAAATCCATTTACCCTTTGATGCAAGTTTTTTCTGACTCAAGGTCAAGTGCCAAAAGCCGCACATCATAAATATAATCGGATTGAGCGGATAGCTATATCTGCAAATGCCTTCAAAAGGCAGATAAAGTGCCAGAGTCGAAATGCACATGGAACAAAGGGCGGCACTAAAAAGGACAAATCTTCTAGTTTGTGAAGGCCTGGGCAGATTGAGCATTCCAGCTAGTGCAGCCAGTATCAAATAATAATGCAATAATCTGGTGAATGACTCTGGTATTAAATATGGAGTCTGCATAAAATCGTTCCATGGTGTCACCACGATTCTTTGCAGTTTGCGCAGATACATCGCGAAAAGTCCGATGGGATCTCTGCTCCAAGTGTTGAGTAAAATCTTGTCGACTGAGCCTAGTTGTTCTATTTGTTGACTTGTCGAGGCGCTAGGATCAGAGGAATAAGCATCGACAGCTAGATCGTTGCCTTTGGCTAGATTAAATAATGGCATACGTTCTGGGCTGATATGTATCTGGCCCGTGGCTTGTTTGGTATATGCACACCATGGGATCAAAATCGCGCTCAAGCCGCAAATCATCATTGTAGCGGCAGTCGTTGCCGCCTTGCGATCGCTGCTGATCATGGCCTTGGACAACATGATGCCGGGCAGCAGAAAATTGGCAAAACCTAGCGCCGGTTTGAGAAGAAAACCGCAGAATGCAAGCATTGGCAGGGCAAAAAAGATGCTATTGGCGGCGATTGGTTTGATCCGCCGGAAAAACATTGATGACGATAGTGCTGCAATCAAGGCCAGTATTGTTGCGGATGGTAGCTCGGTCAAAAACCTTGATGCGGCAATGAGGCCTTCGGGGTTTATCCCGGACAAGAGTCCGGTAAGACTGCCGATCAAAACAGAATGCTTTGTTTTTTGCGTGCAATTTTCGATTGTAATCCCTACGCAGCAGCCCATTGTCGCCAGGCAGGCACTTAAAGCCATGGCTAGTACTGGCCAATTGATTGCCTGGGGCTCCATGCCTGAGATTAGATAAGCTATCGCACCAACTGCTGGTAGGATGGGGCCATCGATCATGATATCCGCTGCGGCCTGAGGACCGCAAAGCGTAGTCCATCCTTGATTTAGATGACCGCTAAGTGCCTGCAAGCAAAAAGCATGCAGGTGACGAACTGTTATCAAATAGTGCGAGGAATCTAATAATAGAATTACTTTATTGGATAGCAGGTAACAGTTGTAAATCGCCGATGTCGCAAAGATGGTGGCAAATATGACTGTGTACCTTAGCCAAAATGCCATCTCAAAGGTTCCTTTGCGGGCTTAAACTCCTTGCAGCTTGCTGGCTGCCGAGTTTTTGCGTGATATGATCTGGGTTTCACCCAATAAGTCTCGTATATTTTAGCAAAATGGCTGTATCCGCTACTCCTGAGTCCTCGACACAGACTACTGTGGTCAGGCAGTCTCGACCCAATGCTGATAACCCAGGTGGGTTGCGTGGTTTGTGGCTGGAGAAAAATTTATTGACGCTAATGGTCGTGCGCGATTGCATCGGCCGTTACAAGGGTAGTTTTCTCGGCATGCTCTGGCCTCTGATCAATCCCATTGGCCATCTGATCCTATACACTTTTTTGTTTGGCTATGTCCTCAAGGTCAAGTTTGGTGTGACGCAAAGCACAGGCAACTTTGCTTTATACCTTATGGCAGGGCTTTTGCCCTGGAGCGCCTTTTCCGAGTCATTGTCTCGCGCTTCTACTGTCATTCTAGAGCACCCCAATCTGGTCAAAAGAGTTGTCTTCCCTCTCCAGATCCTGCCACTCATTCCAATATTTTCAGCGATAGTTACAGAATCCATAGCATTTGCTCTTTTGCTCGTCGCTGTACTGATAAGCATGCATTTCATACCGATCACAGTATTGTTTGTGCCCCTCATTGTGGTGGCACAATTTTTGCTGACCAGTGGTATCTGTTGGATCATAGGCAGTCTTAGCGTTTTTGTCCGAGATATAAGGCACATGATGGCCCTGGGCTTATCTGCATGGATGTATGCGACACCGATCGTCTATCCTGCTTCGGCATTGCCCGAGCCAGCGAGATTTTTGCTCTGGGTCAATCCAATGGCGGGTATCGTGACTGACTATCGTCGTTGTTTGTTGGATGGCATGCCGCCTGACTGGTCGCACTTTGCTATGTATGCGATGGTCGGATTGATACTGTTTGTCGTTGGCTTGAATTTTTTTGAAAAAACCCAAAAGACCTTTGCTGATGTTATGTAGGCATAAAGGTGTAAACTAGGGCGTTGCGACTAAAACCTCGATAGAGAGACGATCTTGATGGCTAATCAGCATAAATTGTTCGGTGCGTACGATATCCGTGGTATATACGGGGATGCGCTCAACGAAGAGTTTGCCGAAAAAATAGGGCATGCTTTTGGTATATATGTGATAAGTACCGTGGGCAATACTATTCAGGCAAAAGTGCTCGTAGGCTTTGACGCTAGAGTCTCTTCCGATTCGCTGTCAAAGGCATTTATTAAAGGTCTATCTGAGACTGGATGTCTGATCAGCAATGCTGGATTGACCTCCACGCCTATGGCTGTATGGTACGCCGCACATCATGAGTTTGATGGATGTGCCGTGATCACGGCTAGCCATTTGTCTGCTCCTTACAATGGGTTCAAACTCTATGGCCGCAAGGCACAGCCATTAGGGCTCAAAAATGGTTTGGGCGAGATCAAAAAGTCCTATGAAGAAAATCAGGTTTCTAGAGGCCAGCAACCAAGCGTAGCGACTGATCTTTGCATAGTAGACTCTTATCTCGATCATCTGTTGTCTCACCTAAAGCTCGATCGTCCGATCAAGATTGCAATCGATGCTGGTCATGGAGCAGCTGGACCTGAGTTAAAGGTATTGCAGCAAAAGGTCCAGGGCAAATACCCATTGGAGTTGATCCTCCTCAATACTGATCCGGATGGGACTTTTCCTACTCGGACACCCAATCCGCTTGATCCTGGATCCATAGATGCTCTGACAAAGGCTGTCAGAGATAACAAATGCGACCTGGGGGTGTCATTTGATGGCGATGCTGATCGTGCGATATTTGTCGACGAGCATGGTGCTCTGGTCGATACAGATGTAATCATCGGCCTGATCGGTGCTGAAATGATAGACCGTAATGGTGGTGGCAAGGTGGTATATGACTTGCGCGCTAGTCGTGCGGTGCCCGAGTACATCAGCAAAAAGGGTGGAGAGGCCATAAGGACCGGTGTAGGTACTCATTTTATGATGGGTGGCATCAAGGATAGCGGTGCTGTGTTTGCTGGAGAGCTCTCAGGTCACTATTATTATGGCGATATGTACGGGACTGATAGCGCAATGCGCACTGTTATAGAGGTCATCAGCTCGTTGTCACAGTCCAAATGTGGTTTTAGCGAGCTAATTGCCCCTCTCAAGATCTATGCATCTAGTGGCGAGATCAATTTGAGGGTTGGCTCCATCCCAGAGACATTAAGCAAGCTCGAGTCTGCCATTACTGGTGGTGCCGCAGAGCACATCGATGGTCTGTCGATCAATTTCGACGACTGGTGGTTTTCGGCTCGTGGCTCGCAGACCGAGCCACTTTTGCGTTTGACTATCGGAGCTGTGTCCCCAGACGTAATGGAACAGCGTAAAGTCCAGTTGATCCAGCTCATCGCGCCTGTCACTCAATAAGAGCATCCACCAAGATGCAGCTATTACAAAGATTTTGGCAGAGTCCGGCTTTATTGGTCATGCCTTTTATCTTGCTAGTGTCTGCGGCAGCTAGCGCTGCCACCGGCATACCTGCTTTGAGACATGCTGTTTATGGTCCAGAAGAAAGACTGTTTGTCCTCAGTACTCTCGACAAAAATGCCAGATCGGCTGGCAAAACTAATGATGCCAAGTCGGTAGTTATCCTTAGCTCCTCCCTGGGCATTTATTCGGCTGCCATGACCGATGCGCTCAAATACAAAGAGCCTGATCTGAGCACGATCGACTTTATGAAATACAGCAAGTTTAGAGTGCTGGACGACAAATTTGCAGAACTAGGCAAAGTAAAGACGAGGACACTCAATCTCTCAAACTCGGCGATGATGATCTCCGAGCAGGCATTGATGCTAAAGGAGCTCTTGAGACAAGGATGCAAGCCGGATCTAGTGATATTGGAGATTGCGCCACGAGATTTTTTGGATCACTACACAGCGGCTTATCATCGATCCCGGCTGTCTCAAATACTCATGATCAGGCAGTCTCCGCTCAGTTGGGATTTTGCCAGCTCTGCGAATGACAATCTCAATCGATTGCTCGCAAAGATCTGGGGATATTACAGCCAAAGAGTGGAGTTTAGGGATTATCTCGTACAGGCCGTCTGCGAGTATTTTGATAGAGCATCCAGTCTCTATGGAGCTCAAGCCCGTATGGCTGAGGCAAAATTGCGCGATGTGCCCGTCCCTATGCCGGAACCGGACGCTGACACAGAAAAGCCGGATTCCACTGCCGGCAATGCAAGGCTCGGTGCTGTGGTCGAGGCGCCACCTAGCGCTTATGTGCTCAAAAAATCACTCAGCGATTATCGTGGACGGTATTTGCCGATAGATAATGATCGATGGAAGTTAGAACTGGATGCCTTAGGCGATTTTTGTGAGATTGCCCAAAAGACCGGTGTGCCGACTTTAATTGTTGGCATGCCTTTACCAGCAGTCAACAGAGAGATTTTGCCTAAAACATTTCTTGCACAATATAGTGCTCGTTTAAATGAACTATTAGCAAAATACTCAGAAATCCAATATCTGGATCTTTTGGATTCTTCTGATTTTCAACTTGAAGATTTTATCGATAGTTGTCATCTTAGAGGACAGGGCGGTGCAAAGCTCGCCGGATCTATCGCGAAAGCCAAATCAGGAATAGGAAAAAGATTGTAGTCGATCTTTAGTCTATCGATCTATTCTGCTGAAACCGATGGTTTCGGAGGTCAAAGATTGATTGTCTAGTTGCTGCGCGGATCCGCTTTTAACAGAACTCAATTTGTTACCAACGATGTACGTTGGTCTGGCTCTAGTCTCATCGAGTACCCGACCCAGATAAAGCGAGACAATGCCTGTAGTTGTGATCTGTATACCGGTAAAGAGCATCATGGCCTCGACGAGCAATAACGGCCAATTGCTAAATCCGCTTATGAGCATGGTGGCGACTAGGGCCAGTGCGCCGATTGCCGTCAGACCAGCACCGATCAAAGGTACTGCATACAAAGGAGCCGAGCTAAAGGCCAACAGGCCATCGAGGGCCAGAGTGATGAGCTTTTTGAGTGTGTAAGTGCTTTCGCCAACTTCGCGAGCTCCGCGATCGATGGGGATGCCTATCTGCTTAAAGCCCAGCCATGGCACCATGCCACGGATAAATCTGGTCTTTTCGGGGAGTGAGGCTAGGGCGTCGACGACCTTGCGATCCATGAGTCTAAAGTCACCTGAGTCTACAGGGATCTGCACTGTCGACATAGAACCGAGCAATCTATAAAAGAGATAGGCGGTCTTGCGTTTAAAAAACCTGTCTTTGCGAGTGGATCTTTGAGCATAGACCACGTCATAGCCTTCGTTCCACTTTTGCATCATGACAGGAATGAGTTCGGGCGGGTCCTGCAGATCGGAGTCGATATTGACCACCGCACGGCCTTGAGCATGATCCAGACCACATGTGATTGCTGCTTGCTGACCAAAATTGCGTGCCAGCTCTAGCAACGTTACGTGCGCATGTTGCTTAGTCAGGTCACGTAAAGCTTGACTGGTTGGTTGCCTGGAGCCGTCATTTACAAAGATCACTTCGTAGCTGCTGTCCGTCGGACGCAAGACTTCTTCGAGCTTATCCAGCATAGCTGAGAGATTGCGCGGGTCTTCGTTATAGACGGCTACGATTACTGATAGATCTAACAATTGCTCATTTCCCGAGATCAGTGTCCATGTTTCCAAGGTATACCTGATTTTCTCGCACAACCTGCCTTGAGGTCAACTTGGCAATGTTAATGCGGCACTGCTTGGTTGCTATAAAAGGAGTTAATCCAGTCCCAACTGCGGGCCATGCCGTCTTGCAGAGAGACCCGCGGCTGCCAGCCCAGGTGCTCCTTGGCCAGTGTATTGTCCAAAACGTTTGCAGGCACGTCTAGCGATCTGGATGGGGTGTAGTTAACCGTTATGTTGTGACCGACGATCTCTTTCATCGTGGCTATCAAGTCGTTGAGAGAGTGTCCCGTGCCGGAAGAAACATTGAAGATGCGAGGAGATTTTTTGTCTTTAGGTTGATACTTAGCTGCTGCTATCAGAGCGTCAATTGTATCGGTGATATAAACATAATCTCTGATGACCTCACCGTCTCCCCAGATGGTGATTGGTTCGTTGCGGGCTGCATGCCCGAGAAATACCCCTATGGCTCCTTGCTTGGCCTGCGGATTTTGCAGCTCGCCATATGGATTGGAGAGGCGAGCGACCACGTATTCGAGGCCGTGTATCTCGTGAAAGAGGTGCAGGTATTTTTCTATAGCTAGCTTTGTGATGCCATACGAGCAGATCGGCTCATTGGTATGGCTCTCTTTGATTGGCGTAGTCTTGGGCACGCCATAGACCGTGCCGCCAGATGAGATAAAGATCACTTTTTTGACCCCACCTCTGGTGCACTCGGTGAGTAATTGCACCGTGTCTATGACATTGGAGCGGATGTCGTAGACGGGGTCATCGTTGGATGTCTGAGGCAGAGTGGTGTAGGCCAGATGAAAAACCCAGTCCACATCTTTGATGGCATTTTCCATTTCGCCATGATTGCCTAGATCGCCGACCAGATACTCGACCTGCGGCAGAGGCTCTTTAAAGCGGCTGGGGTATCTGTCCAGCACTCTGACCTGATGACCTTGCGCTACGAGCGCATCGACCAGATGAGTGCCGATAAAACCATTGCCGCCGGTGACCAGTGCCTTCATGTCGCCTCTAATCCTATTTGCAAATAGACTGATTCTATATCATCGACCATGGCAGCCACAGATCTCTCATCTGCAATGTTACTGACCAGATGCTCGTAAAACTGGCGATTGCCGATCACTCTCTCCAACTGATCTCTCAGATCGCGCCAGTCATTAAGTTTGAATAATAAACCGTTGCGCTCGTGCTCTACGAGCTCTGACATGCCTCCCAGGTCTGTGACTATCAATGGCGTTCTCGTCGCCAACGCAGATTGCATCACCAGAGGAGTGTTTTCGTACCAGCGCGATGGCACGACCAGGATGTCCAGGTCTTGCATGATCTTGCCATAGTCCGAGTTAGGAAAAGTCCCGCAAAACTCGATATTTGCGTTGTCCTGAGCTAGTTTTTGCAAATCGATAAAATAATCGGGAAATTGATTTTGATTGCCGTAAAGTTTGAGGGTGGCTACCTGAGCGGATTGGGGCGAAAGATTGTTAAAGGCATTGATGAGCAGATCGACGCCCTTGTGCTTGTAAAAAGTACCGATATAGCCGATGCGAAAGCTCTTTGATGGTGTCTTTGTTGTGTGTTTGACCAGCTCGTCGAGGTCGATGCCAAAGTGGCAGATCTGGATGAGGTTGGCATCGATGCCATTTTCTACAAATAGATCTCTCATCAATGCTGTAGGCACGAGGATTTTGTCTAGCTTATTGGCTTGTCGCCGCAGATACTCCGGCCTGGCTTTTGTCGCTGCCAGGGCAGCTGGTTTTTTGAGCTCCCTATACGCTGCGCCCAGTGCTGGTTGGGCTGCTCTTATGAATGGTGCTGCCATTGGCAGTCGAGCGGCAAGTGCCTCTGCGACCTGTTTGGAGTCGGGCAAAAGGTGCGGGGTATAGCAAGTAGCGCAGTTGGACGCATCGGGTGCCGGGCCTCTACATACGCTGCCGTCAGGGAGGATCAATTGCACGATGGGGCAGATAAACCAAAAATCGGTGGCATATAACATCACTGGGATGCTGCGATTCTTTGCCGCATCTATGATCGTTGCTGAAAGATTTTGGCAGTGATTTATTTGCACGATATCGGGCCTAAAATCATCGAGCAAATCGTTAAAAAACGGCACCAACTCTGGATTGTCGTACTCATGATAAAAATCATTGTTGCGCAGCCTGAGGGCTTCTTCAATGATGACTACGCTGATACCTTCAAAGGTGTAGCGATTGGTCAGTGCTTGTCCGGCCTTGATCAGTCGCGCATCCTGGTCTGGAGGATTGGCGGCGAGGACGAGGACCTCGTGACCACGCTTCTGCAATTCTTGGGCTGTTCTCAAAGTGAGCACTTCTGTCCCGGCTCGATGCTCGGGAAAAAACTTGTGGCTCGTAAGTAAAACTCTTTTCATGTGTCGCTTTGAGGACTTATGTTGCTCTCTAAGTGTTGTTAATCCTCATTATCTCGTGACTTAGCTAAAATAAGCGTGATGAGAATCTGTCTTATATCTAGAGAATACCCGCCCGAAACTGGTTTTGGAGGCATCGCCACCTTTACTCAGCACCTGGCTCAAGGGCTCAAGAGCCTTGGGCATGATGTCGTGGTGGTGGCGCTTGCAAAAGAAAAAGCCAGTGTCCAGGACGACAATGGCATCCCTGTGCATCGCGTGCAATTATACCCATTCAAGACCAAGCTCGCGGTGGTGGCAATGTGCATGCCCTACTCCAAATACGTCCTGGGCACGAGCACTGCTTTATACGCAAAATTTATGGAGCTGCATCGTCAAAAACCTTTTGACGCAGTCGATACTCCAGAACTTTTGGCAGAGGGCCTTTATCCATCCATCGCTCAGGTAGTGCCATTGACGATCCGGCTCTATACGCCTCACTCCAAATTTATTGCCGAAAAACTGCATAATGTGCAGCCTTCGTTTGATCATCAATTTGTTGCTGCCCTCGAGCGTGTAGCAATGCTGTCTGCGCAGGTCATCACCTCACCATCCAACGATCTAGCAGAGTTTGTCGCGGGTGACCTGGGCTACGATCTGTCAAAGATAGCGATAGTCCGCAATCCTATCGATACCAGTGTTTTTACCCCAGAGGGACCACGCGAGATCGGCAATGACAAGCTCAACGTGCTATTTGTCGGTCGTCTGGAGGAGCGTAAAGGGATCCACTATCTGATCGATGCGATACCAAAGGTAGTGGCGCGGGTGCCAAATGTCCGCTTTATTATCCTGGGCGACGATACTATGACCGGTAAGGGCGGCACCTCGGTGCTTGCTGATCTGAAAGAGCGTCTGGCAGCCGGTGGCGCCAGCGACCACGTGCAGTTTATCAATCGCATCGCCCTCAGTGCTTTGCCTGCTTATTATCGTTCTGCTGACATATCGGTAGTGCCATCTGTCTATGATAATTCCCCTTATACATCGTTAGAGGCGATGG
>Ga0233438_10001563_pt1 | contig 24776 bp, 11 predicted proteins | sample SI_123_September_FD_182720 | JGI IMG/M metagenome (GOLD analysis project Ga0233438, IMG submission 182720) | Seawater microbial communities from Saanich Inlet, British Columbia, Canada - SI_123_September2016_10_MG | ecosystem: Environmental > Aquatic > Marine > Inlet | place: Canada: British...
TAGCAGGAGGTTTAGGTTTTGTGGGTTCAATATCAGTAGATTCAACTTCGATATCAAACATATCTTCCATATTATTTTCAAACTTGCTCATAGTATTTCAATCCCTTCATTAAATCCAAAGTCATCTCCACTTGTTAATAGCGCATCGTCTGCTGAATTGATGACACCATCAGCATTTTTATCTTCCAATGCTCTGGGAGTATATGTAACTTTTGTAGTTCTCTGTGGAACAGAAGCATTGATGCCTTCGTATACAATTGCTTTCTTGATAACACTTGCCTGATCGAAAGGACCATAGATATAAGATTTGGCAGTAAATGTTAGAGACCAAGTAATGTATCTACGCTCAAGAAAACTATCATCCCACGCATCATCATGATTAACTCCATTTAAAATGATAGAAACATCACGTTTCTCATTCATTTCTGGAATCATGTTGAGCGTGATATTAAACGCTGGTTGGAAGTAGGGAAGAATTTGCTCAAGAATTTGTAGTCCATCATCCTGAGATTTAGCGATGATACCAAGTTCAAACTCAATGTTATATGGTACAGGAACGTACTGCTCCTTTATCTCAGTGCCATCGTCTTGAACAATAGTTCTATACTTTTGAATGGGGGATGTTTTGCGTTGAGCATCATATCCAATACCAGTCATCTCAAAATATAGACGTGGCAATGTGATAGCAACTTTACGATCTACATCTGGATTTTGTTCCAAACGTGTCAGAAACTTTGCCCTAGGACCATATGCCAAAGGAACTTTCTCTTCCTCAAGCACAGTAGTTCCATCGCTAGGATCTACTTTCTTCAAAGTAATGTTGTTGAATAAGGTTCCAAACCCAACAATGTTTTTACGAATAATTTCGTTATAAAAATGTGACCCGAACATTAGATACTACCTGTAAAATTACCTGCTTCACCGAATGGGTTGCCCTCAGTCCAATCCACAATGTTGTCAGCGGCATTTTCGATCTGTCTATTTTGATCGTACTCGCTGTTGGTATTATTTAGAGTGTCAAATGTACCAACTACATGAACAGCACCGCTGTCATTCCCAGTCATAGCTTCACCAGTAGCAAATGTACCAGTTCTGTTGATGACTTGTAAAACTCTTGTGCCAGCATCCCAAGATTTTACTTCTGCTTCTGTGCCTGTAGTTGATCCTGTAATTGCTTCACCGATGGTAAAGTCTCCAGTACCACCGACTGCCATAGTGAGAGCAATAGAATTACTAAACAGAGTCTCCATTACATCGATCTCTGCAACTCCTGTAGAGATGTTATCACTACCATACTCGTAGATTTCTGCAGTCATTGTATAGTAGTAGATCTTACCCAACTGATAGAAGGGGTCTTCTCTCTCAACAAACTTGATCTCATAAAGATCTTTAGTTAGTGGGAAGTAAAGTAGATCTCCCTCATTGGGTCTACCATCAACAGTTAATGTAGGATTATGCTCGGTAACCTCTGCATCCCAACGTCTTTGAGATACTGAGAATTTTACTTCGTCCGAAATTCTAAGACCAAACTTACTGATGAACTCAGATGGAGATCCAAATCCTTCAACATTTTGAAGCATCATTTCAATCTGAAATTGTTCCGTGTACTTATTGTAGATGATATCATCTAGAGTATTATCTCTAAGAATAGTTCTAGGCATGTAGTAGATATCCGTGCCGAACAATTTAATTTGTTCGTCCACAAGATCTTGCAGCAATCCCTGTTCGCCAGAGGTGCCGCCGTAATAAGTTGGAAAATAAGGACTAGTAGGCATCTTATCCGATCATATCCATTGGTGGAAGGGAATAATCTGTCATCATTCTAGACTCTAATTCTTTCACTTCGCGATTTCCATCTTCCCAGATCTGGCGACCATTAAGGTTAATACCACCAGGAAGTGAAACGTTGTTGTACTTGATTAGATTCTGACCCCACTGCCTCTTCATCAAAGCAGTAGCATACTTCTTGACAAAACTATCGTTAAAAACCTGACCAAAAGTTGATGGGTCTAGATAGCGATAACAATCAATAACAAGGTATTGATCTTCTACCACTCTAGATTTATCAATATCAAGATACAAACGATCTTGTCTTTTATTAAATCTGTATTGAACTAGACCACCAGTATTGATAACCATATCGATGGTTTCAAAATGCTGTTTGATCATATAGTAGTTGGTTAGATCAAAATTGCCAAAACTAAATGCAGAACCTGAAGAGAAAGAAAACAGATCCATTAGATAGTATTGATTACTCATACCAAAAAGATTGTTCCTCATAAAATTTGAGGAAACACCAAATACTTTTTCAATGCCAAGCACAAGTTCAGGAACTTCTATGTAGTTGCTCCTGTTTTCCCATGCAGACCCGTCAACAGATGTAGATGAAACATCAGTTTCATTGAAACGAGTTACCTCAGCTGCAGTAAATTTGTGCTTGAGGTACATCTTTTCAACACCATCAAAATGGTATTCATGATAATACTGAAGTGCTTCATCGATGATGTCATCCTTCTGGGTGGCATCCATATTGATCTGCAGAACAGGCGCACCCAACTGACGTTCACAATAGTCAATTAATTCTTGTTTGGTTGTTGGTGTAGCCATGCACCTAGATACAAAAAATCCCTACTTCTATTTAGGAAGCAGGGATATTTGTTATTCTGATTCTTGTTCTGCTAGTGATCCAGTAGGTTCTTCTTCTGGTGGATTGAGAAGATCTAGGGTTTCAATACCCCCAAGTAATTTCAATTTATATTCTTTTGCTTTTACAAGATTTGCTTCCAGATCTCTAATTTGTTTATCGGTTTTAGAAATTTGTTCGTCAAAATTCTTTCTCAGTTCTGTTGTATCCATTGGTTGATATAGAATAATAATGTGCTATAATATTTATGTATGATGTAAACTGCCGTGAATGTATACCCCCTGTTCCCTAGTGTAGTTGGTGCATCAGTTCTTGATTCAAGAGTTGACAAATACCATGATGTCTTAAAGTCTGAAGAGTTTACATCAGATTCAAGAAGATATGCTGCTCCAGATAGTAATCCAAGCATATCAAGAAAAGTTTTAGACAAACATCTAGAACTAAAAAATATTATACTGCAAGAGTTCAAAAAATTCAAGAATGAAACTTTAAAACTCTCGACTACTGACTTTAAAATTACAACATCTTGGATGACAGAAACAACTCCTGGAGGATATTGTCATTATCACAACCACAAAAATTGTTATTATAGTGGTGTGATGTATCTTGACAATCACGAATCTGGAGATTTAGTTTTTAAAAATGTACTAACAAATCTTCATAGTATATGTGTTAATCCTGCAGATGAGTGGACTCAAGAAACATATCAAACATTTTATATCCGCCCACAAAAAAACCTTGTAGTATTTTTCCCGAGTTATATAGAGCATAAGATTGATCTCTATACAGGAAAACCTACAAGGTATTCTTTAGCATTTAACTTTCATCCAACTGGAAAATTTGGAGAAGCAGATAGTTATATTGAAATGGATGTATCTAAGAAATGAATGTAACTATGACGTATCCTTGTCCAGTATTATATTGATTTAAATTGTCAACTGATCCTGTATATGCAGTGTGTGGTTCAGAACCACCAGGCGACCACGATCCATTAGATGTTCCGTAGTTAGATCCACTATCAGCAAGGAAGGATCCACCTCCACCACCACCTGGGTCACCGCTACCAGACGCACCGCCACCTGAGTAACCGCCGCCTGCGCCACCACCCTCAGCATCATTTCCGTTGAAGGACTCACCGCCTCCACCGCCATGACCACCAGAGTTAGTTGTCAGCGAGGTGCCATCTGCCTGACCACCTTTACCACCAGAAGTAGCTGCAGCACCACCGCCAGCACTAGAACCACCAGAAGCACCAGCAGTTAGGAATCCTCCGCCAGCACCAGGACCGCCGTCTGCGTTATTAACAGTTCCTCCATTTCCGTTTTGTCCACGATAATTCCCTCCACCAGAATTTGGTTCAGTTCCCTCAGTACCTGATGCGTTTCCATCATCACCAGCAGATTGAGAAATTGTTCCGTAGTAAACGTCGCCGTTTCCACCGCCACCACCTGCTACAATTAGTGGTTCGCCAGTAATAGCAGACCAAACGAAGGATCCACCTCCGCCTCCACCACCTTCACCAGAAGTGTTTGGTTTGACGCCTGCAATAATATTGTAAACTTCTCCTTCTTCTAGTTGCCATTCCCCACGCATCACTGCACCACGACCAGCAGTTCTTCCAGCGTTGTTGGCGATAGCGTTACCTTCTCCGCCTTTTGCTCCAGCAACTAAGAACCTATAAACTCCAGATTTAGGAACTGTCCAAGACTGAACTCCACTACTATCAACGTTATAGTACAACGTATTAGTATTCCAGAGACCAACACCTTGCCCCGCCATAGTGCTTCTTGCTTGAGAGATTGTTGGTCCCTCGGCACCAGTTCTACCACCATTATTAAAGGTTACATTAATAAAGTCATATAGACCAGCACCACCAGCGAGTCCAATCCAATCAGATCCATCCCAAACCTGGAGACCAGAATCATCGCCATCATTCAAATAAATTAAAGTTCCAGTAACTACGCCACTTAAAGAATTCCTCTGTGCCACAGAGTACTGAGGAATAGATAGTTGGGTATTTACTTGTAGTTTATCTACGATTAATTGTGACATATTTTTAGACCCACTTCCCGTCGTTAGTGTATAGTTTTACTTGTCGTCTGTCGGTAATAAACATAATTTCCCCAGCAACTGGTGCAGGGAGAGAATTATTTCTGGCGATAACAGACTCATATACAGGCAAAACTGCATATGATCCTGGATTTACTGTACCGACAGTTAGTTTTCTTTCCGCCATCGTAATCAGATTATTTAATTTTATTTATACCAATAACCAAGTTCCATTAGTAGCGATGGTGACTACAGCATTATTATCAATTACGATGTCTCCGACACTATAAGCAGTAACGTTAGTAGGAATTGTTACTGACTCGGCAATATTGGTTCTTTGAACCTTGATGATTCCATAAGAATCAACCCATTGTCTTTGACCATTAGCATATAGAGTTGCGTCAACCTGTCCATTAGTTTTAGTAGTTCCTTCAATCTGTACATCACCAGCAATTTGCAATGTATATGATGGATCTGCTATATTAATGCCAACTTTAGAGAGTCTGTAAATATTGGCACCACTCGCATCAGAAGATTCAGTCCATCTAGAAGTAACAAACTCTTCATTATTTTGATATAGAATACCATTGATATTCATATCACCACCAACGTTCAACTTATACTCTCTATCAATAATATTCTGAGGATCTGATTGATCCTGACCACCAAAGTCTAGAGTGTTGATTGCAACTTGGTTATCAGATCCCTTGATTGCAAATGCAGGGGTAGACTTAAATCCTGGAGAAGAACCAGCACCATCTTGAGGTGTGATTTCAAAAACATCACCTGCCAGAATGTTGTTACCCATTCTGAAGTTGCTTAGAATTTCGCCTGGAGTTCCAGAAGAAGAACCTGTTGCGCCGTTAAAGAAGATAGGAGCATCATCGTTATTCGCAGTAGTTCCTAGATAGAGACCATCAACACCTCTCAAGAACTGGTTAGTATAGATGTCTCCATCAATAACTTCTAGTTTATAACTATTTGGTGCAATGGTTCCGATTCCAACGTGACCATTTGCGTCTACGCGGAATCTCTCCGAGAGAGTATTGGATGTTTCACCAGTTCCTTTGGAAGTATAAACAACGAATGCAGAAGAACCTTCCAGAGTAGTGCTATCAGCATTAGCATTTTCGCCAACTTCAGCACCAATCTTGACGTGTGGTTTTCCGTTGTTGTTGGAATCACGGAACTCAAACTCAATGAAAGTCTTTTGCATACTCAGATCACTGACCTTTTGAGTCAGACGCTGCATTGTCAAACCTTCATTGCCTGAACTAGAGTTCTCCTGGAAAACATCTAGTTGATATGTTGGTGATGCATCACCAAGACCAATTCTCTTCGTATCTTTGTCAACGAAGAATACATCAGTATCAACTGCAAGATCTTCAGCAATAGTAACGTTGCTTAAGAAGTCTGCTCTACCAGATGTGCTTAGTGCCTGATTTGCTGCAGTGATACCACTGATAATCAAAGCACCAGACATTGTGTCGCCTGCCTTGAGAACGTTCAAGGAAGCAGCACCAGTCAGTGCAGCAGTGATTGTTCCTGCTTCAAAGTTGCCAGAAGCATCGCGAATAACACCAGTGCTTGCAACATTAGAAGAGTTGAATGTAATGTTACCAGCATTCCAAACTTTGTTACCATTAAGTGTTAACTGATCTGCGTCAGCAACTTTTACTTCCAAACCGCCAGATCCATCAGTGTTGTTGCCACCAGTTGCAATAAGTGCAACGTTGTAGTTAGTTGCAGCAACTACAGAAGATCTAAAATAGATTGAAGGATCAGAAGCAATGACACCATCTGCTCTACCGATTTTTAGTCTTGCATTACCACCAGAACTTTCTGCAGTGATAACCTCGAATGTTCCATCAACTAGACCATCGCTGTTATCATCAAGTACTGCGACACTATAATCTTGGAATGCAAATGCGTTTGCAACACCACCTTTACCAATAAAGTATGCATCTTGTACTCCATTGGAATCAGTAAAGTCACCAGAAATTAGAGTACCAGTGAGCATTGTGTAGTTGTTTGCAGCATCATTAACATCCTGAATTGGTTCAACTTTCGTTAGAGAAAGTTCGCCAACACCATTACCACCATTGTCGTATAGATTTACTGATAAACCAGCAAGGAATGGTGCAGCAGTTCCAAGAAGTTCATCGCGGACAAGAACCTTAAATCTTGGATTACCAAGCCAATCAACAACACGCAATTGCGAAAGAACATCTTTCTGTGTTTGTAAGAATGGTAGTCTCTCATCAGAAAGAATGCCATAGTTCATATGAGTAGCAGTCTGATACCACTTACCTTGGCGACCATCCATCTTGTCAGCATCTAGTCCGCTGAGTTCGCCATCATTTCCAGAACTCCAAATCTTATTCCAACCACCAAATTGGTTTGCGGGACTAGTAAACGAACCACGCAACCACATGTTACCGCCATTAGAAGCAGTACCATCAGTGAATGCTAATTGCCTTACACCACCAAAAGTAGCGTCAAAGTCAGAACCACCATTTCTGATAGTCATTACTAAGTGACGTGTGCCACCATCAAATAGACCATCAGCAGAGTTGTTCTTAGTATCAGAAATGATACCAGCAGAGAATTCGTTTGGATCTGGATTACCAACAGGGGTTCCAGTAGAAGTTTTTAGTCTTAGTGTGTTACCAGATTGGTTTGCAATACTGATATTATATGTACCAGATAGTCTATCAACAGGTACAACACCTGCGCTCAAGTTACCTGCATTTGTATAGAACGTACCTTGTGCTCCATCCAGAGTATCAGCGTCAAGACCAGAGTTTGGACCAGTGTTAATGTCGATAGAACCATTACCACTTTCACCAATGATAAACTGAGATTTTTTAAATCTAGCAACACCTAGTGTTCCATATGCATCACCAGAAGTTGTTAGATTTGATACTCTATCGATATCAACAGCAACGTTTGCATATTGTCTTAGAACTGTCGTTACTTTTGCAAGTAAAATTAGACCAGATCCAGCACCAATTTCTGATGGAGTAGACGAAACAATAAAGTCAACATTCTGCTGATTAGTATTTTGACCATATCCAGAACCGCCATTAACAATAGTAACATCGGTAACAACACCAGCAGTTGTAATAATGTTTACTCTCAGATCTGTACCATTACCACCTGATAATGGAACGTTAAAGAATGGACCTGCATCGAAATTAGATCCACCATTTTGGATAACAATTTGATCAACAAATCCACCTTGAGTCTGAGAAGATTCAAAGGTTAGAGGAGAAGCACCTCTATCAAATTCGATTACTGTATCAGCAGGTAGAGTTGCAGTTAAGAACTTATCGATAGTAACTGTAGTCTCTCCACTTTCAGTAAGAACACCACTAATGTTTGTGTCTGTCTGAATACCTGTAATTGGTTTAATTGCATGACCTAACAGGAAGTTAGAACTACCTTCAAAAATTAGTGTGGAAGCACCACTATTAGCTTGTGTTTTGATTTTAGCAAAGTATCTAGTTTCAGGACCTTTGACTGTTTGTACTGCAGGTGCATATGCTTGGTCACCTCTCAAGAAAGTAAAGGAGTTTGCAGCACTAACTGCTCCTTGTGCATTAGTTGCTAAACGTGCTGTTGAGATAACACCAGATGTAATCTGGTTTGCTGCAATCTGATCAGCTGATAGTGATACCCAGTTGTTAGTATCACTTGCAGATGTATTAACAACGCGAGTGATATTGATTGTTTCTGGTGGAAGATCACTAGATTGAATATTGTCAGTATCTATAATCTTGATATTGTTAACAATATCGCCATACAATCTACTTTCAATTAATGTATTTGCAGATGCTTGAGTACCAGAACCCGCTGGTGGAGCAATTGTAATTGTTGGGGGAGTGGTGTAACCTTTACCACCAACAAAACCATTGAATAGTACAATCTCAATGATAACAACTTGACCATTAGCAATTGTACATTCTGCGCTCGCTGAAACTGCACCTGCTTGTGGGTTGCCACCAGAGAATGTGACAACAGGAGGAGTAATATATCCAGAACCACCATCAGTAATGAGTATCTGATAAACAACACCTTGTCTATATTCGGTTGCTTGAAGTTTACCACCAGTGGTTGAACCAGTATAAATGTCACTTAGAGTAAACTGGAGTGTCGTATCAACAGGGAATGATGCAAACAAACTATCGTTATCATTATTCAAAATGAACGATATACTTAGATCCTGTTGAATTGCGATATCACCAGCAAGTGCTCCTTCAATAGCAATTCTTTCAGGTTGATTTGCAACTGTGTAAACCTGGAAAGGACGCAGCGGTGGAATCTGATCTTCTGAAATCTTACCAGAATCAGTAAGTTCTACTAGTGCTCTAGGAACTGGGTTCGTAGAGTATGGTTTGTTGATGTATGGACCGAGGTTGTTAGTAATAAAGTCTTTAACTGCTTTCTGTGTAGGCAGTTTAGAGTCAGTTGAGTTGGCACCACCAAGTGTATTGCTGTTATCGAAACCAGTAACAACAACGTCGCCACCTTTCAGTTTCAAGAACTCAACTTCCGAGATGGTTACAGTACCTGTGAAGGTGATGTTACCAGTTCTGTTTTCAATTCTAGCAAATGTACCAACTTTAAAATCACCTAGTTCGTCAGTACCAGAAACATATGTTCTACCATAATTTTCAGAAACTTGTTCATTTGCTTCAACTTTAGTTCCACCATTCTCTGGGAGAGCAAGGTAGCTAGTTCCCGAACCAGCATATTCCCAAGTGTGGGAAGAAGAGTTAACAATAGATGGTCTGTGTAGTCTGAGTGTTTGTCCTACTAGACCTGCAAGAGAGATAGGACTATTCGTTGAAGAATCCTTGATCTCCATCGGACCACCAGATCCAGAATCAAATGTAAGTTGAGCAGAGAAAGGAGGACCAACAGTTACTCCTTCTACTTCATCAACAAAGTATTCAATGTCTGGATTAATATTTTCAAATCCATCAATTTTTCCGACATAATGCTCTAGGGGTTCTCTTCCAAGACCACTAACTGCTAAAATTGTTCTTCCAGTTGGAGTTGAAGATACATTATTAATAGTACCAACGTCAAAAGTGTATGCTTCTCTTCGGAAACCAGTTGATCTAAGTGCAAAAATACCAAAGTTGGTAGCAGAGTTAGTAATAGATGCATAACCACCAGTATCTGCTAGAACACCATCTGCACAGAAAATACAGAATACAGAAACTAATTGTACATAACCATCTTCGATAATCTGATAACCAATACCACCTTCAGAAACAATCGTGAAGGCAGATGCAACCATCGACTTACCCTGGTTAGGGAACTTCGCGGCTCCGTCAACTGTCAAACCAGGGAATGGGCAGTTAGGTTTCTTGACTTTAGAACCATCAATTAGAGCACCATTACCACCTAGTTTGGAAATAATAGAAGCATTCTGTGTATATGGTGATGCCTCAATAATTGGATTATCATCATAAGTTGCTCTAACGGTAATTTTAGTTCCGTTTAGATCACTAATAATGCTATCTGCATATGTGTATAGATTAGCTACATCTAGTAAAGTTCCTGTTGTTTGTGCAGTAGCTCCTTTAAGAATTGTTCCTCCTAAAATCTGATCAAGAATTAAGAACTGAGCAGTTATAGCAGATTCAACACCTGCACATAGTGGATCTCCATTTGGATCTGCAAGGATAGTATTGTCCGTGAAAGCGGGAATTATGCTATATGGAGGTACTACAGCATTTCCAGAAGAATCTTTCCAGTTACGCATTGCCGAGATCAAAAGATCTCTTACTTCAGTAAATGCATATCTAGTTGCTCCAAGTTCGTTTGTAGGAACTCCTGTTAGTTCTGTTCCTGTGAAGTAAGATTCTGCTGCATTGACAATACCAAAGTTTCCACCTAGAACAAGATCTCTAATAACAGCATCAATAATATAATTGATATCTCTACGACACTTGCGCTCATCAATGTTATTAAGACCAAGAGAAGGATATTGAACAATTGCTGATCTATATGCAGAGTCTGCAACTAGATGTCTGTTTCTAGCAATTAGGTAAGCGCCATCTAGAACTGTACCGCTTGCATTATTTGCTAGAACATCATTAAACAAATATGCAAGAGTATCAATTGCAGATTTTACATTATTACATGCACCACTAGGATCCAGATCATTAATAACAGTATCATCAAAGTATCTCGGTACACTAGAATATACTGGTGTATAGACAGGTTGAGAAATAGAACCATCTCCAGTTCTCCACTTTCTCATTGCATAAACCATCAACTCGCGAGTATATTCAAACGCACGTACTGTTTGAATTATCTCAGTATTTACAAAATCAATTTGAGTATTAGTTCCATCAATATATTTTTTAGCAGCATCGATCACATTATTGTTGCTGCCAAATTCCAAGTCTGCGGTGATAGCATTAATGAAGTGTTTAACGTCTCTACGGCACTTCTCGTCACTTACAGGGATACTGAAACTTGGATAGGTCTTCTGTGTAACTACGTTATCTACAGTACACTCTAGGAGGATATCTGCGACTAAGACTGTACCATCTTCAACTAGGTTAGCAATTGGGGTGTCAATAGTAATTGTTGCTTCACCCCTAACAATATTATCATAGACAAAATTTGTAACATTTGCTGTTTGTCCATCATATGTTATTGTACCACCAGAGACATATGTATGTACAAATCTGGATGGTCCGAGAAAAATTTTAAATTCAGAACCACCAACAATCAAAGAGTTTGCCGCTGCTCTTACAAAAGTATGAACAGATTGTGGTAGGTGCTTAACAGAATTGCTTGTAGCACCTTGGAAAGAGTGAGAAGACTGAGGTAGATGCTGTACAGCGTTTGCAGTTGCACTGATAAAGGTATGTACAGAACCAGAAGCACTTCCACCATTACCAACATTGATTGTAACGTTGCCAGTCAATCTCTTGACAGAATTAGGGTCAGCACTTACAAAAGTATGATCTCCAGTGTAAGAAGAAGCACCAATGTTTACCTCAAAAGTATTTGTAGTTGTATTAGAGATTTCTAACCAGCGACCAGATGGATAGTCATACCCAGCACGAGGATAAGACTTAGTAGCAACATTGCCATCTAGAACACATGTATATTCTAAAGAATCATCATCGATTTTAATGTAATCGCCATCGGAAAATCCATGACCATTGATCTCAAAAACAACAATTCCAGTTGCAGCATCATAGTCTGCATCAGATGGTGTGTGGAATGTCTGACTTACAGCAGTGATGGGAATAGACTTACCTGCATAAGGATCTTGTCCTGGACGTGGATAAGTTTTTGGTGCTACGTTACCATCTTGATCGCATGTAAATGTGAATGAGTTATCTGCAAGAACAACACTTCTACCAACACCTAGACCATGCTGAGGTCCGAGGTTCATTACTAAATCACCCGTTGCAGCATCATAAGTTGTGCCACTCAGTGGTTGGAACGTTCTATTAGGAGCAGATACACCGACATTCAGGGTAATTGTTCCTGCTACTTTGTCAACGTCAACGATAGGAATAGAACGACCTGCATAAGGATCAATACCAGGACGAGGATATGTTTTGACTGAATCATTATTATCCATGTCACAAGTAAACGACATGGAGTTGTCATCTAGGACAATACCTTCGCCTATATCTAGTGTATGAGGACCAATGTCAAGAACCAGTTCTCCACTAGAAGGACTATAAGTTGCTCCACTTGGAGTGAACTGCTGATTAGGTCCAGAAGCACCTACGTTAATATCAAATGTATTAGTAGTTACGTTTTGAATAGGTAGAGTTTTGCCATATGCAAAGTGATGTGACTGAGGTGCAGCATGCTCAGTCTTATCTCCATCCATTCCACAGGTAAAGACGATAGAATCATCAGCAATTCTTACGCCGTCGTTATTAGATAGACCATGCCCATTAACTGTAAATGTAGCGATGCCTGATGCAGGATCGTAGACTACATTAGTGGGAGTAAATAATTGATCAGGTGTTCCACTGATGTCGTATGGGAAGAAGTATTCCTGTTTGAACTGATCATTTACTTTAGAAACTACTTCATCAGCAATGAAGTCTCTGTTGTTTCTGATCTGGTTTACAGCATCCTGGAATCTTCTAGCAACAATAGTTGCTTCCGAGAATTTGTTAGGAGAGTTGAGCAGAGATAAAGTTACAGACTTAGAGTAGTTTGTTACCTGTGCAAACTGACCAGGATCATAGTTATCATTCGTTAGAGAAGGTGCTTTCTTAGGAATGACAAAACGTCTAGATCTACCATCAGGATCTTCGATGACTTTGTAGATTCTTTGCTTACCCATCAAGAATGATAGGTCAGGAGCACTGGTAGACAGACCAGAGATTTCGATCTCTTGACCTTCTTTGAAGTCGTGGATGTTGTCTGCTTCTACTAGTGGGTTTGTGTAGAATACGATACCACCAAGATCTTCTTGAACACCATAGTCTCCAAATCCACCAGTTGCTACTTCGGCAGTTCCTTGCTTGGCAAAGTCAATACGAGAAATAGGCAGAACTTTAATAGTATCTCTATCCTCAAATACAACCTCACCCTCAGCTCTAATTGATAGAATATCAGTTGTGACAAGAGAGTATGTATCTCTTATGTAAGTAAACTCTAGGGTGTCTGGTCCATTAGCTGCTGTACCAGTATCGTGAGTTGGGTTTGTTGGTCCAGATGTACCAGCAACACTTACGTTATACAGGTTATCTTCTGTCCAAACTTGATCACCTATATCATATGCAGTGTCTGGTGCGAATCTTTTGGTGCCAGCACCAGCAAATACTAGAGTTTCACCAGCGTCTACTGAACCAGATACTTTTTCAAAATCAAACTTACCATTAATAAATGCACTAGGACCAGTTGTTAAACTAAAATCAACGTTTCTAGATTTAACAATACCACCAGCGTTAACACCTCTAAATTCTTGGTTTGCAGTTAGAGCACTCAAACCTCCATTAGATTGGAATGTCGCTCTAAACAGATCTTCGCCAAAGATCTGGTGACCAATTGGGAACGTAGTATCAAAATTTCCATTTACATCATAATCATATGTAATTCTTTGCTTGTCATCAAAGACCATCGCAAAGTCCCAAGTTGCGACTGAGAAACCATCCGAGTCAATTTGGTCACGATAAGTAACGCCGATAACATAGTTCTTGTCACCGAACTTGAAGATATGCTTTCTTGGGTTAGCAGGACGAATGATAACCAGACGTAGGTTGTCACCAACGATAGATGCATCTGGTGGGATGGAAATCGGGTTGTCTTCTACATAGTCACCACCAGAAATAATGATTGATTCTTTGATGCCAACAGTTTCCCATGCCAACTGACATGCTTTCTTGATGGTTCTGACAGGAGCAACTGCAGAACGACCATCATTCTCGTCGTTACCAATCAACTGCGAAACATAAATACGACCACCAACGTCATTCGTTGCTAGGTTGAGGACGTATTCAGTAGTTGCAATTTTGTCAGACTTATCACCTAGGATTGGAGTGATAGATCTTGGATAAATGCCCGACTCACCAGTTTTGTTGTAGTATACTTCGTTCTCGTCAGATACACGGAAACCAACGTGCTTGAACTCAATAGTTCCATTAGTCTCGATTCCATCAATATGAAGAGGAGGATCGAGAGGATCTATAGAAGTTGTACCAGCACCTAGAGACTGATATACATTAGGACCACGGAAGACAAATGTATTTTTTTGATACAAAGTGTCTGGTGCCCAAGGAGTACCAGTATTATTGATAAAAGTTTTAAGATTTGGTGCTCTATATTGAGCATCTGGAGTAACTAGGTTATCGATATCCAGGTTTAGAATTCGCGCCGTATCAGAAATGATAGACGTGGAAGTTCTAATAGCGCCGTTAATGTCAAGTTCAAAATCAACAGTATCAAGGAACGAGGTTGCAGTCGCTCCAACACCATCACCACCAGTGATACTTACCCCTGGTGCAGAAGTATACCCTTCTCCAGGAGAATCAATAATAACAGATACAACTCTACCTTCAGAAACAACAGCAGATGCTAATGCCTGAACACCACCTTCAGTTTGCGGTGCTCCTAAAAGAACAGTCGGTTGAGTGGTATACCCACCACCTTGGTTATCAACCCTAATGACATCAATTCTACTTCCAGTTCTATTGATACCAACGCGAGGAAGTTTACTAACAGGATCTAATTGAGTCCTAAGAATTTCTATTTCATTAGAACCCGTTCCGCCCCTGATCGTTAGTTGGTTGTCCCCGATAAAAGCAGGCGAGATCGCCCTAAATTGTTCCCTATCAGAATTTAACTTAAAGCTCATCTTCTATGCAACCTGCTGATGATTTTATTTCCTCTATCTATTTAGCATCATGTCCATTCGATACTGACTACCTTTACGTATGCAACCCATTTAACTGTACGAGTTGTTCCTGACCTAGTAGTACTGTAAGAATACCTATTTGCTGCACCACCAACAAAGGGTTCGATGGTCCAAGATTGACCCAAAGGAATACTATCTTTGATAGTGGTAGTCATTGATCCTAAATCTGATACTGTCCCATTAATTGAAACTTGAATAGCAGATTCTAATTTAGTATTAATAGTTGCAGAACCATTATCATTAATTGCAATGATTGATGCCTCTACAAAATTTATAGTATTATTTGGTAAAATAATAGAAGAAGTAACATCATCAGTAGATAGAATAGATGTATTAACACCTCTCAAAATATAATGAGTGACATTACTATCCTGATAAAATGAATTTTTTACTTCCAGGCTGTTGACGTTCTTAACATTTCTTTCTTCGTTGACTAGTGTAGTATTACCTACAGAAAATCCACCTACAGAGTCAAAGGTCTTTAAATTTACTGCCATTTTTATTTCTTAGTGATTTGGGATACTACAGTAATGTTGACATTATTTCCAACAGAAATGCTGGAATTCAAAATGAATGTCAAACGACATTCATTGAACGCATTGAAGTCAAACTCGGTTAGTACCTGCTGACCATTTGTTCTCATATTCGCAATTTCTGTGTGGAATATATCTGTACCTTTTGCGAACACTGTATATTTAACTAGTTCTTTATCGCCTGTTGTTGTATTGTGTGCAATAAGTTGGACATCTGCACATTCATCTGTCGAAGGATCAAACAAAACTGCTTCATTCTGGTTGATAGATCCTCTAGTTAGAGCAACTTTAGTAGTAGAAACTTTTACATGTGCAAGTTCAAAATTTTGTAACGTATCGTCAAGGAGTTTGATACCTGTGAATGTTGATGTTCCGAATCCTAAATTAAAAGTAACCTCTCCAACATCAGACAATCTGATCAAAGGATCTACTGTTAATCCAGTTGATAAACCAATATCAAAGAATTGCTTAGAACAATGTAAAAATGAACTATCCGAAGCAGTATTGTCTAGAGTAGTTTCGTTAGTGTTAAAAGTAAGAAGTGAAACATTAACTGCCAAAGAATCTGTGTCGGTAGATTTAATGCTATCAACTAAATCAAATTCTAAGTCATTAGCAGTCAGTCTGAGTGCTTCGTTATTAGCAGTGATAAAGAACAAAATATCTTCATCAGTACCAGGACCAACCTCTGCTTTAATTAGAGTATCCTGATCAATATCTTTTACTCCACCAAGACCACCCCACTGAATTCCATTGTATCCTTCAAACTGAGAATCGTCAGTATTGTATCTAATAGAACCTTGTTCTGGACTCCCTTTTTCGTTATTACTACCTACAGGAATTACCAGAGAAGTTGGTGCTACAATTTTTACTTTCTTTCCGCTAGAAGGTTCAATTTGAAGATCATTTGTTGTTGTAAGGATATTATTGTTAGACAGGCGAATCTCATTATTAACAACTAAATCTGTAAATCCTAGAGGATCAACACGTAGTTCGGAGATCTCTTCAAATGTTAGGGAAGATACTGCACTGATATACCATTCCAGTTGTGCTGTTCCATTTGGTTGTGTACCAGTTGTGTGAGTTGGTTCACTACCACTAGTAGCAGTAGTACCACCACCACCGACAGGAACAACGTAAATGTTATTTCTATACTTGAGGTATTCTCCTTCAACTACAGGAACGTTTGCTCTCCACTCATCATAATCAGGTGCTGCGGTATTAGGAGATCTTACTTTCTTGACGTTAACAAACTCTTGATATTCTGGAGTGAATCTAACTGTATTAATATTGTCGTTAATGAACCACAGAGTATTGTCATTAGAACCAATAGTTTCTTCTGCAAGAATTGTGGTATTACCATCTAGGTCTCTAATACCACCAAGAGAAGACCACGAAGTTGTGGAAGCATTATATCCTTCATATTGGTTTGTCTCAGTATTGTATCTGATAGAACCATTATAAGATACATTGGGAAGAGGTCTTTGTGAAATATCACCTGCAGGAATAACCAGTGCAGTTGTTCCAATAATTTTAGTTTGATTTGCAGATGCAGGTTCAAAGACGAGATCTTCGCCAGGAACTGTACTAATTACATTATTAGTAATCTCTAGTTTGTCGCTAGAGTTAAAATTGCCAGTTGTCTTAATGGCACCAGAACTAGTAATATTACCAGTTGTATTTTCAATTTGAATTGAAGATCCAATATTGACATTACCATAAGAGAAGTTTGTAGAAACTCCTGCATTCATTTCAATGATGTCATCGCCATCAGCATCAGATTGAATCATACCAACAACATGAGTGTCGGTAGTTTTAGATGTTGTACTCGTAAGATCAGTAATCGTACCAGAACCAAATGATAGAGTAGTACCCTGAGAACCTATTGATGTAATCTGACCAGTTTCAACATCTAGAGAAATTACATCTGTACTACCAATTGCATTTACTTGGATAGTTCCGCCAGTACCAAATACTTTAGGATTGTTTGCATTATAAGTTAGAAGTCCCTCCAAATTATCACTACCACCCATATTTGGGTGTACGGTACAATAGTAGTATAAATTTGGTGTGGTTGAAGTGACCTTTAGAGTCAGATCATTTGCAGTTCTAACTACGTTATCTGTAAATTCTGTTCCAATAAAATCAAGAACAGCAGAACCAGAACCTGTTGCTGCAGCATCAAGAGTAATCTGTGTTCCACTATCAACGCTAAGAACTTTAGTGCCTGCAGGAATAACAGCATTTCCTGATTGAATACTAACTTCCATTCCAGGCAGAATACCTGTGCTGTCGGTTACACCAACTACAGCACTTAAAGAGACATTAGAAGTTATACCTGTTACAAGTCCTCTACCTGTATCTCCACCTGGAATATCAGATAATGCAAAAATGTGACCAGTATTTGATACATCAGATACATCAAAGACATACTTATTACTAAGGAAAATAGTGAAAGAATCACCGACTACTCCATCTAGAGCAAATCTATTTACATTTGTAGCAGTATCAATTGAAAAAGCAGTACCTGATCCAATCTGAATAGTTTGTCCAGCAGCAGCACCAACAGATTCAACAATAACTTCAATAATATTACCGCCCGAAGTTCCTACAGAAAGAACCTGTGCTTGTACAGTACCAGCATCTCCACCGCCAATATCGGCAGTGTCTCCAACAGAGATGGCATTAGAAGGAACAGCAGAAGCAAACGTTAGTACCTCAACGTTAACAGTCGTTACTACTTTAGTGATTGGTTGAGTTAGGTCTGTTGCTGAAATTGTAACAACGTCAGCGACATCATATCCAGATCCTCCTTCAAGAACATTAACCGCATCGATAGATCCTAAAGTTTCAAGTTGGAAATTAACTTCTGTAGTTGGACTACCATATGCTGGAGTGAAGTCTAGTACAACTGCACCCGCTAGTGCTGGTTGATCACTAAGAGTCAATATATTTGTAGCAGTATCAATTGCCGTGACAGTAGTTATAACTCCAGCCGCAAGATCGCCCGATCCAGAAACTTTAGTAACAACTGCTCCCTGACCAATTGAAGTTGCTTGTAATGCTGATACCTGTACTGCAGTGAAATTGCCACCAGGAGATTCAAAACTAACATTAGCAGCTGCTAATGTACTAGTTGCTGCAGCACTCGCTGTAATAGTAGTTCCAGAAATATTAGTAACAGTTGTTCCTTCTGGGAAAAATCCATTTTCATCAACAACTGTCATTCCCTGAAGAATTCCAGTAGTAGTAGCAAGATTTGTGATGTCTGTACTACCACTAGTAATATCACCAGTAGTTGCTACAGAACCTAGTAAATCAGTTGATACGTTATTTGTAGCACCAGGAAGAGTGATGTTATCACCAACAGCATAACCCTGTCCTTTACTAGCAAATTCTAGGTTCTGAGGTATTCCAGGTTGACTAGAAATACTAAATTCAAATCCAGAACCTCCCCCACCACCGAGATTAGCATCGCTTGCCGATATAACATCTAGTTGTTGATAACCTTGACCACTATCTGTGATAGTGACAACATCAATTACACCATCATATGCGATATTGGAAATTGTAAATGCAAACCCACTACCAGCAGCAGCACTGTCTCCAGATAAATCTTGTGCATCCGCACTCAGTACATCACTAGATACGTATCCTTCTCCGTTGTCGGTGATAGTTACATCAGTAACAACACCACTGGCAAGAGTGATATCTGCTGTGATTGGAGTAACAACTCCTGTACCACCAGTGAGAGTAACGCCAGCGACTACGCCATCGGGACCAGGATAACCACTACCACCATTAGTAATACTACCTGTTACAGTCTGTGCTCCAATAATATCAATATCGGCAATTGCACCAGATCCTGAACTATTGATATTAGATATAGGAACGTCAACATATGATCCAGGTTTATATGCAGATCCAGCATTCGTAATATTACCTAGAATACCTTCTACTAAAAATGCAATTTCTGCTCCAGTTCCACTACCATCGGTTTCTACTGGAGTAAAGAACGAACCTTCATTATATCCAGTACCAATAACTGTAAATGTTCCCAAAAACTCAGTTACATCTATATTTAATGTAGCACCAAGACCTGTACCACCAATAACAGGAACGTTGACATATGATCCTGCATCATAATTAGATCCAACTGCCGTAACAGAAAGACCAGCAGATGTTAAAGTTTTGTTTTGGACATTAATATCTTTAAAAGAAACTACTTGAGTTTCGCGGAAATCAATAATACGTTTCTCGCCACTAACTAAACCAATTGCCTTCAGATCTGGTTTAAAGATGCCGAGAGTCGCATCGGTATTAAATGCCAACGAGGGTACTACTTTAGTTCCATCTCCAAGTTTCAGATTACCAGTAGATAGGTCACTACCGCCAGCAGAAATATTGAAGATCTGTGTGCCGATATCGTTAATTTTTACCCTTTGAGTTTCAAAGGTATCTGTTTTAGCTACATTAATTGCTGGCATTTCTTGCGATCTCTCTAAGAAGTAGTTTGATTTCAGATAGTTCTTCCTTCAAAGTATTTATGTCACTCTTCATTCCTCGAATCGTGTCGGAAGCAGTCTTTTTAGGGGGAGATTGTGTGTTAATAATCGCCCCCGTTTCTGGGTCTCTATAAAGACCTATATGACCATCAACTTTTATCATGTTGATGCTACAACTCTAATGTCTTGAATCTTTGGAACAAAAGATGGGTTATCAGACTTCATTACAAGTTTGATACCAAAAGAAGTGAAGTTATCTAGACCAGCAATACTATATCGGAACTCTTGGTAATCACCTTGCTCTTCTTTTTGTGGAGAGATTGCATTTTGAGGATTCGCATTTTTCATCATATCTGGTCTACCATCGGTGTTAAAGAATAACCATTCCAGTTCGTCAAAGTCTTTCTGTACAGAGGTTGTTTTTACTTTGTACAGAGCAGCAATATCTAGAGAATCTTTTACATTTGCTGTAATAATTAGATCAACAGCTTTTGCTGGTGTCTCTAGACTCAATTCTTTTGTTACATATTTTGAGATACTTGAAGAATCACTGACACTATCTTCGGGAACATAATCTACGCCATTAGTATAATTAACGGACTTAATTTCAAAGAATCTTTCTTCACCAGTCCCGATACTTGGGAAAGAAACTAAATCACCAACTCTAAAGATGTCACTTTGTTGATCGAGAGTTTCTTGCTCTCTAACAAATGCGCCATTCAAAGCACTGGAAGTGTAGTCATTATTGATAGGTTGTCTATCAGATTCTACTCTAAGAATTTTATTGGGAATATCCCAAAGTTTTACTGTTCCAGTAATACTGGTATTATAAACTTCCGTTACTGAAGATGGATTAATAGCGTTAATAACATCATTGAATGCAAAATCTGGTTGGAAAAGTTGTGCGCCAGACGCCGCTACTGATATTACTCTACCATCAAGTGTTTGACCATTTTGAGATTGGTTTGAGAAGAACAACTGCTCGTTAGGTTCAAACAGATTATTGTTTGTAACCTTGATTGTAATCTCATTGCTATTATTATTGAAATTAACAATTGTGCCTTTAGCACCAGTTGCACCAATTCCCAAATTAATGTTACCAATACCTTCTACTGTTTGACCAGTATTGATAGGAAGTTGGGCACCACCTTCTGCTTCTGTCTGATAGTTTCCACTAAGAACCATTTTATAGACAGGGAAGAATTCAATTTCTTGGAATCTCTTACCATATCTTTCTTCTGTTCCAACAGCAGACTCAATTCTATTTGTAGAAGTTTTGATAGAAGAAGCAGTCAAGTCGATAATAGGAGACAAGTAAGACTTGCTAGAAGAGAAAATCAATCTATAAACTAGACCATTGTCCAGGTTATTCATAAGAAGGTTGATATCAGAAGGAATAACTTTCTGGTTGATAAAGTATTGCTCTTCGTTTAAGAAAGTTTTCTCAAAATCAGAAACAGAATATGAATTGTAGTTTTTTGTATTAGAATCAACGGGAACAATATCAGTAGTTTTGACTGAAGTACTAATATTAGTTCCAGGGGATTGAATATAAGCAAGTTGTGCTAGAAGTCTTTCGTACTTTTTGTTAGAAGCAATAAGTCCTCTTGCTCCACCACCTTTAATAGAATCAGCTGCTCTACCAATTCCAGAAATATTAAATACGTCAACGCCAGGGTTAGAAACCCTGAATAGATTTGTATTCAAAGATCCTTCAGTATAACCAGCAGTAGTAGCTAGATTTTTAAAGAAGACGTAAGAATCATTATTTTCAAATCCATGATTCTTGTGATTAATTTTAATAATATTGTTATTATTTTTAAATAATGTTGAAGTTGCATTAGCATTAGCAAAAGCATAAGTCTCAATAGGATCTACAATCATTTTCTCATAACCAATAGAAACGTTTGTTAGATCAATAACAGGAGACTTAGTGATATCAAATTCTGCTCTATACAGAGTAAACTTGATATCCTCAAATAGATCTTCCGTCCAATTATCTACGTTCTGGGACTTAAACACAGAACCTAAAGATGGATTGGTGGTAACTGTCGTGCTAGTAGCAATTTCAGTCTCTCCAAGTCTAGAAGACCAAATCTCAAAATCTTGAGAGTCCGTTTCGACTGTCAGTGCATACTCAGCATTGTTGCTGAGATATACTGGATACTCAAAGTTAAATCTAGTAGGAACGATAGATGGTGTCTGACCAATCTCATCGATAGCAACACCCATTCTGACAGCAGGTTCAGTAATTTCAATTCTTGTAGATAGTGCAGCACCTGCATTACCAAGACCAGTTCCTCTAATGACAACAGAAGGTGGTTCTGTGTATCCTCTTCCAGGAAGAGTTAGAGTTGCGTTATATATTCTGCCATCAGAAACAGCAACTGTTGCAGTTGCATTACTACCACCAGGAAGACTTGGACTTTCAATTGTGATAGTTGCAGAGTCATAACTCTCCCCAGTATCATCAACATTAATAGATGAAATAAATCCAGAGTCTTTAGCAATTCTCATTGCAATCTCTGCATTATTCTGATTGTTGAAAGAAACGATGGAAGGTAAAGTTACAATTTCATTTTGAACAAAAGAAATACCATTATGATTACTAAGAATCATAGTATATACTTGCTCGTTTGTTAGTTGAATCTCTCCATCTTCGGAAACAGCAACTTGATTATTATTTTTATCTAGAACTTTAAGGATAGGACCACTTGCACTGGACTGATTGCCAGATACTCTTTCTCCCACTTTAATAGAAACCGACGCAGTTACATATACTTGTAGATAAGTATATGGTTCTACTACTACCTCTGTTCCAGGAATAATGTTCTTACCTGGTTTCTCGGAATCAACATCCGTTAGATAAATTCTAATAGGAATACTTTCACTCTTCTTAGAGAAGAAGAGATCAACACCTGTAGAGAAACAACCACCTTCATATCCTTCGACCTTAAATGTTTGTGCCAAAGGATTAGGTTTTTGTTCTTGCTCAGTATTATTGGAAATTAACTGAATACCTTCATTTGCCTTGAAGTATGCTGGTTTTGTGGATACAATACTACCAGGATTTTCTGGAAGCAATCCAGTTGCATAAAACTTGATTTCTGCAAATGTCTCTACAGAATCCTTCGATGCATTAGTTTTACTAGAAGTAAATCTGATAGTCTTCTCGCCAGTAGAAATTCTGATGTCTTCTCCAGATCCGTCATAAGTAACTGTGCTAACATCACCAGTCCAGTAACTACCATCAGTAGGAGGAGCACCAGCAGGGATTAGAATAATACCACTGATGTTACCATTATCATCGGTAATTAGAGGAGAGTTGAAAGTAGATGTAGAGTTACCAGCAATACCAGTAAATCTGATATCGGGAACACACCAGCGATTGATCTTCTTGCCTTCTAGGAATACAGAAAGTTCGGTCTTGGGTTTTAGTCTTCTAGCAACAAACTTAACTGGAATACTACGAGCGAAGTAGTTGAGTGAAGTAATTACAGACTTGCCTCTGCTTGCTTTTGTAGAAACACCTTTTGGAGTTTCATTATTTTGAGGACTGATATTAGAGGAACTTGCTACCAATGCATCTTCAACCGAACCACCAGATGTCTCACTATTTGTGGTAGATAGAGAATTTATATTAAAGAATGCTCTTTCTGTTCCAGTCCAAGTTACAATAAATGAGTTGTAGATTTGGGAGAATGCAGTTGTTACATCATCCTTAGCAAGGAATGGAACAAACAAATTAGTGTTGTTATCTGTAATTAGTGGAGCAACAGATCTGTCATACCAAGTATCAACATTAGGTGTAATAGAAATATCACCAACGTATTGCAGAACAACGAATGGGTTGGGGTTGATTGTCTTGGTAGCAAAGTCATTACCTAGTAGTTTGACATTCTCATAAGGGAGAGTCAAGACACCATTATTATTAACATATCCAGCAACTTCTCTCTGGTCTTCTCTTGTATTAATTTCTTTAACAAGGAAACTTTCCTCATTGACAGGTGCTCTCATTACAGATTGCTGTGTGTCAACAGAAACTAGATGATCATTAGATTTAATATTTCCTTTATGGGTCTCAAAATTATCAACGAAGAAACCACACTTGAATCTATCGAGACCAATGTCGTCACGAATCTGCATGCTTAATGCTTGCTGTTCAAGGACACTTAAAGAAGTATAGTACTCAAGACGCTCAACACGCTGACTCAGTTTACCGATGTCCTTCATCGTATAACGCTTATTCTCAGCAGGAATAATACGTACATCTCTATAACTATCGGTAAAAGCAGGAACATACAGATAGTATAGAGGGATAGAGTCGCTTACCTGTTCTGGTTTAGAAGGATTAAGTGATGGGTTTCCTTTCTTGATGATAAACTCGCCATTAGTATTCAGATATACTCCATCAATTCTATCTAAATATTGTGTTTTGTTAAACTTAACAGTGTATGGAAGCAATGCATCTGGTGCTGGTGTGCTAGAAGCAATACCACCAGAACCAGAGAATTGTAGATAGTTATCTTGACCTAATAGAGACTGGTTCTGATAACCAGTAATGATGTTTGTGTTGTCAACTTTAGGACGGAAGTCAATTACATCTTTGAGCGATACGATTCCATTAG
>Ga0233438_10001568_pt1 | contig 24733 bp, 23 predicted proteins | sample SI_123_September_FD_182720 | JGI IMG/M metagenome (GOLD analysis project Ga0233438, IMG submission 182720) | Seawater microbial communities from Saanich Inlet, British Columbia, Canada - SI_123_September2016_10_MG | ecosystem: Environmental > Aquatic > Marine > Inlet | place: Canada: British...
GCACATGACCATTCAGACGGCTGTTTTGATCGAGACACTAGTAGAATTAGGAGCTGAGGTTACTTGGTCTTCGTGTAATATTTTCTCAACGCAGGACCATGCTGCAGCCGCTATTGCTGCTGCGGGAATTCCTGTATATGCTTGGAAAGGCATGAACGAAGAAGAGTTCAACTGGTGTATCTGAGTTGGTCTCAAAAATTAGGACAGCGATTTAGAAATTATAAATTGCGAAACTATGAAAAGGACCAGCTCAGTCCAACACCATGGAAACCTCTTGGGTGAACACTACCTTACAGGAGGCCTTTAATGCCTATGGAACCCCTGAAATCATCAATACGGATCAAGGAGGTCAGTTTACTTCTAGTGAGTATATAGACTTCATTAAATCTAAAGGAACCATCCAAATATCCATGGATGGAAAAGGAAGGGCCATTGACAATGTGTACATCGAGAGGTTCTTTAGAACCATCAAATACGAGAAACTGTAGCTTCAAGAACTCTGCAATGGACACCAGGTTGAGAAAGCTTGCAGCGAGTTCATAGACTATTACAACCTACGCAGAGATCATTCTTCGCTTCAAGACAAAACACCTTACCAGGTCTATTCCTTGGCTGCTTAAAATCAATCATTAACTTTAACTAACCAAAAAGCTGTTTAACAAACGGCACCATCTCAGAGACACCTGGTGGCTTGAACGAAGCATGGAGCATGGACTTTATGAGTGACTCGCTCTCAGACGGGCGTAGAGTGCGCATGTTCAACGTCATAGACGATTACAACAGAGAAGCCCTAGCTGTAGAGCCAGGGTTGAGCTTTCCAGCCACACGGGTTACACGTGTACTTAATCAGCTGGAAGAAGAGATTGGGCTGCCTAAGGTCATCCGTGTTGACAATGGGCCAGAGTTCATCTCTAAGGAGTTTGCTGCCTGGTGTGAGAGCAGAGCTATTGAGACACGGTACATCCAACATGGCAAGCCCATGCAAAACGGCTTCATAGAACGGTTCAACAGAACCTTTAGAGAGGATGTATTAGATGCGTATTGGTTTGAGGATTTAGAGCAACTGGGGATTATAGCTGAAAAGTGGAGGTACGACTACAACTTGTATCATCCACACAAAGCATTAGAATACAAAGCACCATGCCAATACGCAAGTAGATATCCCAAGGATCTAGATCCTTGGAAGGAGGAAGAAAATGAGAATATTGTTAAATATATACCTGTCTGAAAAAGGGGAAGTCTACAAAAAGGGGAAGTCTACAGTTGCACAGCGACCAGTACGAGAACAAGGTTTATACGCTTCCTAAGTACTTGGAGAAGATTGGTGTTGAGCTTGAAACACTCCGCAAAGACCAAGCGGATTACATCGGTGTGACGGTAGAAGGGCCATTTAAGCATGAGCATTACCGCTATTAAGAAATCTTTCAATTACGGGGCCGCACTGTAGACTTCTCTGAATATCGGAAAGGCAATTAGTAGATTAAATTGAACCTATCTGAAAAAGGGTAAGTCTACAGGTGGGACTACGACATTTTTTTTTCGAATAAGGCAAGATTTGTTATGTATAGACTTTTTATATCATGTTTATTCAAACTAAACATTAACCTTGAAATCAGAGCAAATAGTTTTAAGATTAGCCGAGAAACTTTTGATTCACTTTTATGAGCAAGGGAGTTCAAAAGTTTGACTAAACCCCTCCAGCCATTATCAACAGTTAAGATCTTTTTGGTTGTAAACCCTAATTCATTAAAAAGTGCCACGCACTGATAGGTTGTGAATCTTCTAAAATCAAATGGCTCCTCATGCAATGGCCAAATAAAAGGTATGGAAAAAATTAGTTGACCAGAAGGTTTAAGAACCCTAGAAAGTTCTGGCAATAATTTTTCTGGATACTGGACATGCTCCAATACCTCCAAAAACAGGATGATATCGATTGAATTATTTTCCATTGGAATATTGATACCATCGTAATAAATATCGGCTGTTTTTTTATCATCAGGTCTACCGGAATCCTCTACATCAATACCAACATATATATTGTTTTCTCCAATGAAATTCTTATATGCTTTATCTCCACAGCCTACATCAAGTACCTTTAATCCGCTTCTGCTCGCGCAGACTTCGGTTATCAATTTGATACTATCTTTTTTTATAGCCATAACTATTATTATTAACCGATTTTGCGTCTTGAATTGCCATCTTTTTAATGACAGTATATAACTCCTTCAATTTTATACATTTTTGCAGATTCAAAGGTAAATTACTAAAAACATATCCTAAGCCATCGTGGTTACCATTCTTGATTGCAACAAATGCTAATTTTGATTTTAAAGATTCAATTGAGATGCCATCAGGTCCATCAAATCTTATACCCTCTACTAAATTATCATCATATATAACTTCGACAAACAGGGATGTTCCGCGGTTATCAATATTGAATACTGACTTTGATCTTATAGAATCCATGAATTGACTTAGATGGTTTTCTATTTCTGTAGCCCTCCTCTCATTTGATACTTCAATGAGGAAGTCTCGTGACATTCTTGGAATTACCCTAAACTCCCCTTTTATCCCACATTCCAACAAAAATTCTTTGTGAGCAACTGGTCTCCAGTAGAAAGTTTGTTCCTCGTGGGGTACCTGATGCAAACCTGTAACTCCGATAATTCGTTCTCCTGATTTCAGCAAGTCACCAATAATAGTATCATACGTTTCAAGCATCATTAAAACAGGGTCCCAATCAACTGGACAATACCACTCAGGATTCCTGAAGTCGCCCTTATATTGTGATGAGTTAAACATATAATGGTGCTGCACATGAGCTCCTCCATTAAAGAAGAGGTGCGAAAAATCAGGTTGATACTTTTTATGGAGCGTAACAAATACTTCAAGCAAAATCATGTCCAAAATTGCTGCTTTGACTCCAGGCTTTTTTCGAAAAGATAAAAGCCTAAAAAAATTATTCCATCTTTTTAGACGTACATAAGTAATAAAAGCAAGTAATAACCAAACAACATCGATTGGACCAACCTTTCCAGAAGCGTTACTATTTACGAACCTTGAAACAGTTTTGCTTAATTTCTCTATAATGTATCCGCCACTAGCTCTGGCCTTTGTCCATGGATCTGGGATAAAAAACTTGGAATTTGACAAACGATTATCCGCATTAAAAGGACTAATAGCACCAACGGAAAGACCCGATTTTTCCAAATCTTCGAATATTTGATTTAAATCAGGTCTAGTAAGAATATCACCCAAACGAAATACTTGATGCTCGTCATAAGTCTTACCGGTATGAACAGTTACCCACTGAATCCATGGCTCGAGCAAAACATACTCATCTTCACTTGTGGTTTCGACGACGCCATGCTCCAATAGTTTTCCAAAGTTGCCTAGCTTACCTTGACTAACATATCCCTTAACGTAGTCTATGTTAATTTCATTTAGAGCTAATAATATCATGAGCGGGAGATTTTCGAAAAAACATATGCAGTAGTAAACAAAATTGACAATAAAATATTATAACCAAGTATTTTATTAAAAACTTTGAAGTGATAAGCAACTAAACTAAGTTTTTTTTCGCTCAAACTATTCGGCGTTTTATAGTAGTTTGTCAAGTTTTCGCTCAAACCGTAACATTTAATCCCCGACCTAAGCAGTAACAGCCAGAAAGCCCAATCCTGCCTCTTTCTTATAAAAGGAAATTTAATGCTTCCTATCGCATTTTTCCTGATAATCACAGTAGAGCAACCTATAGGATTATTTAGTAATACTCTTCTATACGTAATTTTATACGGTACAATCAATTCGTTATTTGAGTTAGTACTTATAGAAGTATATGATGTGCAGGTAAAGTCTAAATCACGCTCAGTCATTAGAGCAGTTTGCTTCTCTAGTTTACCATTTAACCATACATCATCGCTATCTAAAAAGGCAATGTATTCTCCACTAGACTCCTCAATACCTATCTGCCTTGTATAACCTGCTCCCCGATTTTCACTATTTTCTAATAAAATTACATTGGTGTTCTTTTTAGCGTACTTTTTAACTAACTCCACCGATTTGTCAGTGCTATTATCATCAACACATATAATTTCTATGTCATCCATAGACTGAGCATTTACTGATTCCAAAGCACGAATTATTGAATTCTCACTATTGTACATAGGAATTATTACACTTACCATGACTTTGCACTTATGTTATTTATTTGAACGAAAAAGATACCATTTACATTTAAAACCACTTTAGCTTATTCGAAGTGTTTACTAGGGTTTAATAGTTTGTTATCAGTAACTTAGTAAAGTAAAATTTAACATAGTTATCAGTTTGAGTGATAATGATACTCTTTATACCAGGCAATAAAACGTTTCAACCCTACACTCAAAGTTACCTTATTAAAGGCACCTATAATGCCCTGCAGTTTTTTAGTATCTGCAAAAGTTTCTTTCACATCCCCTGGTTGCTCTGGAACCATTATTTTATTCAAAGTATTTCCTGTATAATTTTCTATTTGTTCTATAAAGTCAGTTAAACTCGAGGGGGCGCCTTGGCCAATATTGAAAATTTCACAGACGGGGTAAGTGAGCATTCCTTGATTATTACTATTTACTAATTGAAATATACCCTCTACAATATCGTCTACAAAGGTAAAATCTCTTTTTTGGTTACCGTAGTTATATACTTTAATTCTCTTTTTCTCAAAAGCGGCATTAGTAAATATCATTGGTGCCATATCCGGTCTTCCCCAGGGGCCATAAACAGTAAAGAAACGAAGACCTATCGAAGAGACCCCGTCTACTTTAAATGCCGTATGAGCCATTAGTTCATTCATTATTTTGGTTGCTGCATAATAGCTCTCAGGCTTAGATAAATCTTGACTCTCCTTTAAAGGCTGGACATGTGACTTACCATATACTGAACTACTACTAGCATACAAAAAATTAGTAATAGCTTTCTTTTTTACAAATTCTAGCACCCTAAGAAAACCATAAACATTTGAATCTAAATATGCTCCTGGATTCTCTAAACTATAACGTACTCCCGCCTGTGCTGCCAAATGAATTAAACAATCATATTTACTTTTCTCCAAAGAGTCCCAAACATCAGAATTCAAGTCAGAGCGAAAAAAGGTAAACTCTTTATTTACCGAATTAGCAATCAATTCAATCTGAATTAATCTATCCTCTTTTAGACGTACCGAGTAGTAATTATTCATATTATCAAGCCCTACAACATCCCAACCTTCTTTCAGAAATCGAATTGAGGTATGCATTCCAATAAATCCTGCTGCTCCTGTAATAAGTACTCTAGGCATCTCCTATGCTTTTGCAGCGATATTCTCGTCCATTCCTATTCCGTAATAATCGTATCCGTGTTCAATGAGAGTTTCGCTGCGGTAGAGGTTACGCCCGTCAAAAACCACTTTGTTGTTCATCGCCGCACCTATTATATCCCAGCTCGGTACTCTAAACTCGGACCACTCGGTTATCAGTGCTAAGGCGTCGGCGCCTTTGACAGCTTCCATATCACTCTCGCAATAGGTAATACGATCGCCGAGCTGGTGCTTGGTTTCTTCCATTGCTACCGGGTCATAAGCACGAACATTCGCACCTGCCTGTAATAAGAGATTTGCAATAACTATTGATGGTGCTTCACGCATATCATCGGTATTCGGCTTAAAGGATAATCCCCAGAAGGCAATCGTTTTACCTTGAAGGTCTCCACCGAAGTAGGCGTTGATTTTATTAAAAATGACTCTCTTCTGGTCGTTGTTCACTTCTTCAACCGCTTCGAGGATGCGCATCGTATGACCGTTCTCACTTCCGGTACGGGCAAGTGCCTTCACATCTTTTGGGAAACACGATCCGCCGTAGCCGATACCTGGGTAGATGAATTTATTTCCGATGCGTGAATCGGTACCGATACCGCGGCGCACAAGATTTACATTTGCACCCATGATCTCACACAGATTTGCGATGTCGTTCATGAAAGAAATCTTGGTCGCGAGCATCGCGTTCGCCGCATATTTCGTCATCTCTGCAGATGGGATGTCCATAAAAATTACCGGGTGACCGTTCAAGGTGAACGGACGGTAGAGCTTATCAATGATTGACTGAGCTTGTTCACTATCTACACCTACTACGATACGATCGGGCTTCATGAAGTCGTTGATCGCCGCCCCTTCCCTCAAAAACTCCGGATTCGAAGCCACGTCAAAACCGAAGTCTACGCCGCGTGTATCTAAAGTGTTTGCTACCGCAGTACGTACTTTTTCTGCAGTACCTACCGGAACAGTTGACTTTGTGATAACCACGAGGTAGTCGGTCATCGTCTTACCAATCTGGTCAGCAACAGCAAGAACGTATTTTAAATCGGCTGAACCCTCTTCTCCTGGAGGAGTTCCCACCGCAATAAAAGCAGCAGCTGAACCTCGAATAGCTTCGCTAAGCTCAGTCGAAAAGTTTAATAAGCCTTTGGCATGGTTGCGCTCAACGATCTCTTTTAAGCCCGGTTCATAGATAGGAAGGATACCGTTCTTAAGGCCACCTATCTTATTCTGATCAATATCTACACAGGTTACCTCGATGCCCATGTCTGAAAAACATGCGCCTGTTACCAGACCTACGTAACCCGTGCCAATAATTGTAATTTTCATGTATTGTTTATTAACTAGTAGTGATTAAAGATACGATTGAGCGTATATGGTAGAATTACACTTTATACAACAGTTTTAAAGTTAACGATATAATTATTTTTACTTGTCTCACAAGGAGTAACATTCATAACTAAGAAGTCTGAGCTATCGAAGGGGTGTTTAAGCTTATGATTGATAATAGATTTTCAAGCAAAATATAGCATCTAATTCGGTGGTAATCCACACTGAATTTCCGGAACTATTCTTGCGCTCGTTCCAAAGTAAGAAACTAATAGACAACAAAACATTTATCTTTGAAGATTATTGAAACTTACTAAAAAGTAGTTGCTTTTTAGTTTACCTAATCCTGAGACGTTAAGCATAACATGATTACAATTCGACCGCTTGTGCGCTGCTTTCAAAATGACATCACTTTCATTATCCTAATTTTCCCATTAAACAATTCGTATTTCTACTCAAAATTAATTTTATGAATTTCTCCGAAATAGCGTGTCTCAGTAGATATTGTTTACGGTTCAACCGCATGGTGAAGAAAAGTATCTACGAAACAATTCCAAGTAGATCCATTCCAATCGGGTTTGACATATTGAACAGAAGTGTCATTTAAGACTATCGGTATATCACTAACCGATTGATATTGGACTACCATATTGGTTCTATAGATACTATTAAAATCATCAAACTGCTCAAAATAATTTACAAGCACTGGACAATTATAGGTTAGTGCCATTCTTACACTACCGCTGTTAGAAATTCTATTGTAGTTGAACAAACAGAAACTAGCAATATTAAAAATTGACGGAAACTCAATGTCTTCGATATATCTTCCAATAACTAAACTTCTAATCGCATGATTTTGTAGAACTCGGTAATATTCTACGTCCTGCACTTTACCAATAATTATAAGCCTATACTTAGATAATTCGATGCTACTTTCGAAAATATTGATTAACTCTTCTAGGCGCTTATATGGTCTTATTATACCATAACAAAATATATAATTGGTATCCGGATCAAAATTAATCTCCGTTTTAAGTTTGAGGGTAATACCAGGATCTTCCTCTAATCGTGGATATGGTCCAAACGGAATACTAACTCGGTTACAAAATCCACTATGAGTACTACGCGTTATCCTTTCTAAACTAGGAAGCGGATACACTATTAAATCTAAGTGTCTCAACATCTTTTTATAGAACACAGTTGACTGTTTAGGTTTATTGTAGTGCGTGCCCAGTGCATTATGAGCAATCCACACCACTTTTGCTCCAAATAAAAATCGAGAAAGTGCCAGCACTAGAAATAATGCACTTCGGTTTAAAATATAATATAAATTACGAAGACCTAAGAGATTATCTGGCCAATGTAATATAATAATATCAGGCCTAAAGAATATTATATCTAATGGAGAATTAAAATCCTTTATTGTAACGTCTCTACGCTCATCCATTGCCTTGGCTAACAATAATGATGAAGAAATGCCATTGGGCGAACGAAAAGCGGGTCTGGCTAAAATACGTATCACTCTATAACTCTTACATGATTAAAATGCTCTTCTAATTTCATATTATTGTAATTGTGAGCTTTGTAGGTGACTGTGCTTCTATTCATTGACTTAATACTTTTCACCATTTTGAGATTACTATATCCCATTAATTCAAACCAAATATCCTTATTTCTACCCTTGGAAGAATCTCCGAAATTTGGATCAAACAAAGTAATCTCAATCGAATCCTCTATCAATATCTTACGCAAGGCTTTCAAATAAGGACTATCTCTAGTGTCATCGGTATTCTCTTTAAATGTAATACCAATCCAATTTATTCTCGTTTCTCCCGAGTTAATTATGCTCGTTACAAATGAATCGATAATAGATTCATTCGCGGGGTTCAAACTCGGTATTAATCCCAAACCTAAAACATTGCCTATTTTACTTAGACTGCTAGTATCTTTTGGCAAACAAGACCCACCGTAAGCGAAACCTGGTTTTAAATAAGCGGAGGAGATATTTAACTTATCATCCTTGACAAACATATTCATAACCCTTAATCCATCGGCACCAACATAATCGGCAATTCTTCCAACTTCATTAGCGAAGGTAACTTTCAAAGCGTGCCAAGTGTTGCAAGCTAGCTTAAGTAATTCAAGATCTAAAGAACTTTCAAAAATCACATCACCGATTCCGCTGTACAACTTTTCGAAACTCTCTTGAACCTCCAATCTTCTCGGTATACTGCATGTAATAAAAGGAGGATTGAAAAAGTCGCTAATTGCACTCCCTTCTCGGAGAAATTCTGGATGAAAAAGAATTTCATTGTATAAATTCCTCAAACGCAACCTTCTTTGCAATTTATCAATTGTATTTCCCTCAATAGTCGACCTAATAACAATAGAGCAATTAAAATTGGCTTGGAATGAACTGATTCGGGAAATTTTCTCAACACTATCAAAAACCGCAGTTAAATTGAGCATACCATTCGATCCTAATGGCGTCCCTACACATATAAAAACGAAATCAATGTTACCAAAATCCAAATCCTCGACTCGATGAAGGATATTAACCCTAGATTTCGCCTCTTTTATCAAAACATCAAGTCCCGGTTCATAAAACGGCACCTTACCCTTTTCTAAGAGTTCCAGTTTTTCAGAGTCCTTTTCCAAACACAGAACGTCAACGCCTTGTTTAGCGAGTGAGTATGCCGTAATCGTTCCTACATACCCCATTCCCACTACTAAAATTTTCATTAAATATATCTTTTAAAATTTGCTGATACCTTATTTCTTTTAAACATGTAAAATGTAAGGGCTTTTCTAAATCCTTTATCCACTGGAGCGCCACGATGCAGTAAAGACGTCGATATGAAATATCCTGAACCTTTATTTCCAAGAATTTGTTTTACATCATTTTCAAGTTCACCGATTTCTTGATACCTTAAAATATCTTTTGTAAAGATATTCTTTATTAAAAGTGATCTTATAAATGGAAGTGAATACGTTGATGGGACATATTCAAAGGGTCCGTTCTCACGACCTACATCACTTAAATAAAAGATAAACTTTCTTTGATGGAAAGTACTGTCAAAATGCCAACCGTTTCCACTACCAGTGCCATCAGGAGTATATAGTGTTTCGTTGTACATAACAAAGAATTCGAATTCCTCAGGCTTACAGTCTACCTCACTGCAAAGACGGTGGAACAAAGTACTAAAGTAATCCCTATCTTCATTCTTAAGGCAATGCCATCTAAGGTCACTACCATTGCTGAATTCCTCCGGTTTGGTTCGAGCTTTCATGGAGGTAATTAAAGAGTCCAATCGGTCCAATTCTGTCTGTGTTAAATTAATTTTTGTCAATAAAACTTGACGGAATAAGGCTAACTGAATCGGGTTGAATGTTCCAATTAATCGTTTTATATTATTTAGTAAATACATTCTTATATAATTTTAATTTGGAAAGCAGAATTATTAGTGACAATAACAGGGCGAACTTATAATGTATAAATGTAATATCCAAAATTGAAAATATATTGACCGACAAATAATTATTTGCCTGGCTAATCAAGAAGTAATATAAAATAAAAAACGAACCATTCTCTCGATTCAGCTCTATTCCGTCCTGAAATACATGTAAAATTAAAAATGTTATTGAAACAATAAATGTATAAACTAATCCTCCTAGCAATGGCCCCATACCCAGCATCAACATTAACGGAGCATAACCTTGTCCATTCCTAATTCCACCCTCCTCGACCCTAGAACTGAAAGTCATGGTATACGCTTCCTGACGTATATTCCGAAAATCAAGACCAAAAACACTCTCAGAAAACGGGAAATTGAAAATATTCATGCCAATTTCCGGATCGCTCCAATAATAGAGATAATGCTTATACGAATAGGCCGTTTCTTGTAAGAAAACTCTAACACCAATATCAAAAAACAAATTACTAGAACCATACAACACAAAAAATAAAACTACCGTAGAACCGCCTATAATAAAAAGAGCGTTTCGCTTCGTTTTTGATATATAACCCGTGTTATAAAAGCCTATTGCCATAGCTATTAATGCAAGAGCAATTGAACTCTTTCTACCCATATAGGCAACTAAAAACAAATATATTAGAACCGGTAGAAATGATTTCCTGGATTTTACCCAGCGGAAAACGCTAACTACTCCAAATATTCCTAATAAATAGTCTTTAAATATTGTACTGCCATAAAAAATAAAAAACTCTGATGATTTATTATAGGTCAGTGCCAAACGATTGGCCAGCATATGTTGGCCGAAAAGGGGGGCTATTATTGGGGGGATAACACCCGTACTAGAGTAGTAGATTAAGGAGTAGATGACCAGTGATGCGAAAATTACACTGGCTTTTCTTGCATGTCTATATCTTTCAATAAACACAAGTACAAAATTTCTTGAAAGAAACTTTGAAATTACTGCTGCGAAAAGAACTATATAACCAAAAAATATATATATCAAGTACAATTCACTAATGAAATGAACTTTCTCAAAAAACGAGAATATAAATCCACTTGCCAGCATTGGGATTAGCACGACGCATTTCACAAAGTAAAAAAAAACAAATATCTGTGGTAAATAAAACAATCTCTTCCTTAAGAATGCACTAAGAAAATAAATGAAATATAAAATTAATAATATATAATAACTTAACACAGTTTAATTAGCTCGGTGTAGTTTACGTTCGCTTCGTTATGATTAACCTCAATAATCAATGATTCCGCTAATGTTTTTTCAATAAAGCCTCTGATCTCACCGGCGGCCTGACTGTCTATACCAGTGAAAGCTTCGTCCAAAATAAGCACATTAGGTGATCCTATCAGAGCCCTAGCTATTCCAAGCCTTTGCTTCTGTCCACCACTTAATCGATACGGATTTTTATCCAAAAAATTGATCTTGCAACTTATCAGTAAATCCTCCAATTCTTGTTTCGATACCGACCTTTTTAAAGTAATGTTGTCTAACACCGTTCCTCTAAATATTGATACCTCTTGACCTACATACCCAAAACATCTTGTGACAAGAATTTGTCTATCGAAAATAGCGTCTATATCGCCGAACCTAATCCGACCCTGAACAGGAGAATAAATACATAAAATCAATCTCAAAAGCGTAGTCTTACCAGTTCCAGATGGGGCATCCAACAAATACCAATTCTTGTTTTTCAAATCTAAAGACAATCCATTAAAGACTAAATTTCCATTCGGATACTCAAATGCTATGTTCTCCATAGTTATACCCTTGACTTCTTGATATTCTGTAAGATCTTTTTTTATCGAACTTTGCACGTCAGTGAAATTCTCGTAATAACTCTTCATTACATCAATACTATCCAAATTGGCACGAAACTTTGTCAAACCAGCGAGAATTACATTTACGTTTGGTAATAACTTCATCGCACCTATACCAAGTATGTAAATTTGACCCTGCTGAAATTCTACATTGCCATAATGCATTAGTATAATAAATAAAAGTATCCCCACGATAATAACACACTCCAATATGTATTTAGGCAATTGCTGCAAATACTGATTTAGACTGTGTTTTTTCGCGAATTCATTGTTTTGATATTTAAAATCACTCGCATGCTCATTTCTCAAATTATATGTCATTAAATACTCAATTCCATCATAACTCTCTTGCAAATGACTAATTCTTTGTGAATTTAATTTGGTAATCACTTTACTATTGCGAACTAAAGTTTTCTTCGTTATGAACGAATAGACTATAGACACAATTAAAAGAACAACAAACGAAATTAAAGTAGGTAAATAGGCTGAATAAAGCATTACACATAAAACAGCCACCCCCATCAAAAATTTATTGCTAATTATTATTAGTGGAGACAAAACATTCGTAGAGAAACGATTTGCTTCGGTATATAGGTGCGAGATAAAATCAGCCCGCGAAAGTTTAAGTACAAATTCTGAGTCTAAAAGAACTCGTCTGTGTAAATCAGAGGCTAGGTCATAGCCAAGATTAGTGCTTAGACGTTGAATTCTTTTAATCAGTAGAGCGTTTATTAAATAGACACCTAAAACAACTGGCACAAATAACCCTACTACCCCTGGCGAAGGATCATCAATTAATCCCCAAAACATAGTGTAACCTTCACCACTATCATCAAGCAATGCCAAAAACTGGGTGAAAATCAATAAGGAAAATAAATCTAAAACAACAACAATTGCCGATATCAGAGAGAGAAAAATCAATTGTCGGTAAAATACCGATATTATAAAATTCATCCTCTTGAAATCCATCGCTTAAAAGCACTTAAAATTATTATTGTTTCTCTGAAGTTGTCCAAAATTAATAACAGCCATTGCTTTCCTGATATATGGCATTTTTCTTCATTACTTATAAAGTTTACAAATCGGACAGCACTCCTCAATTGGTCATTATCAGGATTTGTATAAAACGAAGGAATAGTTTTGCCATGAGAAGGCAAAATCTTACTAAATGGCTCTTCCTTTGGTATGATTATTTTGTTTACATCTTTGAGCACTAAAGTGACTTGCTCAATGAAAGCTTCGATTGAAGTACTTTCCAAAAACTTAGCCTCTAGATCTTCCGTACTGTGTTCCTCGAATTCTGATAAAACCTCAACCGGTTTGCTTAAATCTTCTAATACTCTCAATAAATTCGACTGAATCAGAGTTCTACAAACCGTTCCACCCTTCAAGTCCGGTCGCACAAACGTCCTCGTTTCCAATAAGGCAGCTTCAAATACAGTCCTTGACGATCCCTCTAACCTACTAGTTAGAACAAAATTCTTTGCATTCGCAAGTTCTTGGTATAGTGAATTTTTGGATAAAGGCCAGGAGCCGTTATTAAGAACAAAGTCTTGAAAGTTAAAATTAGGATGTTTATAAATCTTTTGTAAAAAACCTATGTTATTTCGACTATTTCCGTAGGTAATTAGTTTTATTCTCAAATTGGGCTCCAATGCATGAAGCGCCTTTGCCATTTCAATAAAATCTTCCGGTCTTTTATGTGGGGAACGATTGAATATTCCCAAAACATCTATAGTTCTTGAATCGTATGGCTTACGATAATTAATTATCTCATCCGGTATAAATGTGCTGCCACTAAACCTGACAATTTTGTGACGCTCTATATCCTCTTCGTTTGTTATTACACCCTTTCTTGCAATAAATAAATCTAGCTCACTTGAATTAATTTTACAATTTGTATAGCCTCCAAAGTATAAACCTAAATAATAATACTTCCTTAAGCTCTTCCAATAACCTGAAAGAATTAAATCCTGTATAAATGGTTGTTCTAAATGCTTGAAAACTATTAAGCCCTTTTTATCCCTGGTCGGTGACGCTAACTTTATCATGTAAAATAGTTTCTATTATAACATCAACAGGCGATGTTTTTGTTTCGATATTCGCTATGTACTGCTGGGCTATCGCCGAATCATTACCTCTGAGCTTCCAGCTATTCTCGAACTTAAAAGACTCTACCAAGCCGCTGCCCAAAAATCCATAACCGTCTTTTAGTGTAGTATAACTCTCATCCAAAAGATCAGAATAATATGTCGGAGTATCATAGAAAATAGAATCAAGGTGTATTGATGAATCACCTGCTATATGAAATGCAATGTTCGCAAAGTACTCTTCTATGGGACCCCTAAATATCACACCTTTTAAACACGATGTGTCCTTCAACCGTGGATGAGGTCTAACAATAATCTGTTTGTCCGGAAATTTAATTTTAAGCCTGTCAATTAAATCATTAATTCTAACCATACAATCCAACATATTTATTGATAACCCTATTTCACACGACATGTTAGGAATTCCATTTTTTTTTATCGCATATACCTTTCCTACAGGAAGACACTTTATGCTTTTATTCAAAGAAGAGTAACTTCCAATTGATCGCTCACCATAAGCAAAAAAGTAATCATATTCCAATGCCGGAAACTTTTCGGTAACCATACCATGTTGAATGTAATAAGATTTTACTTTCAATTCACGAATAGCCACAGTAAATAACGACTGAACAATACCATGATCACTAGCAACTATCAACCTCGATATTTTGTGAATAATGATGAATTCTTTTATTCTTTCTAAAATAGTCTCGGCGTAGAAAAACCAAAATATATCTCGTAATAAATGAGGGTGATTTATCAAAAATTTTATTTTCCTAGGCGAAAGGGCCATACCAAAAATTTTATCGCGCAAAGAAAGAATTGATTTTCCTTTTAATGACTTATCATAAGTATTCAATACCAAACAACCTCCCAAATTTCGAATTATTGGCGTCATAACCTGCTCCTGATTAAAAGTAGATATAAGACAAAGTGTTCTTCCTTCAGAGGGCTGATAAATTAAATCATCCCTCAAAAAATTTTTGACAAAAGCTGCAATTCCATAAAAAGCATTTAAAACTAATCTTGACTCGAGATTAAAATTTAATCTTTGATAAAAGATGCGTTCCAGATCTTTGATATTTAAAACTTTATTACTACTCATTTATGGATTTAATTTAAAAAAAGACCTCGGAGTAAGTATAACAGAAACATTAATCATGATTAACTTATTATAATCCGTCTAGCGAAGCTTTCCCATCTTCAATCATATCGAAACTAAAACTTTCGCCAGATGAAACATCCTTTATTGCAACCTTACCATAAATATGATTTGTATATTTAGGATGTAAGCCATATCCGGGCCTAATGCTTTTAACATTCTGATCATTAATTAAATCGCCTCTTTTTATGTCTTTTACCACATATAAGGAACGTCTATAATCTCGACTTTTAATCTGTTTTTCTGTTAATTCAAAAGAAATATGTCCAATTGCCTTTTCTGCATCTCTAACGGCTTTAACCATAGCCGTAAACTCTATCTCGTTCATTGAAAAAGAAGCATCAGGGCCGCCAATTGAGCGATCCATAATAAAGTGTTTTTCAATTATTTTAGCTCCCAATGTGGTTGCGACAATTGGAACAGTAGAGCCTAACGTATGATCGGATAAACCGGATACCACATCAAAACGTTTTTTGTATTCCTGAATCATTGCCAAATTAGCCTCTTCAATGGGTGCTGGATAGCTAGACGTACATTTCAGTAATGCAACTTCAGTATTTCCTTTTCTCTTACACGCATCTAAGGCGAGTTGAATATCGTCCAGATTCGCAATACCAGTTGAAATTATTATAGGTTTACCTTTGGACGCAACATGCTCAATTAATGGGATATCAGTTATTTCAAATGAGGCTATTTTATAGGCTGGCGTATCTAAGCCTTCTAAAAAGTCTACTGCCGTATGATCAAAAGGTGAAGAAAAAATTACTAGGCCTTCTTTCTTTGCAACTTCAAAAAGCTTACCATGCCATTCCCAAGGTGTATAAGCTTTAGAGTATAACTGATACAATGTCTCGCCGTCCCAGATTGTCCCACCTTTTAAACGAAAGTCTTCCTTATCCGAATCTAGCGTTATCGTATCCGCAGTATATGTTTGAAGTTTAACTGCGTCTGCACCCGCTCTTTTTGCCGCTTTAATTGTTTCTACAGCCGTTTGTAAGTCCCCATTATGATTTGCTGAAATCTCAGCAATTATAAAGACTCTCTTTAAGTTATTAAACATGATTAAAAATTATTTTCTTCATTAGCGTTTCTATATTCTTAATATTTCCCGTTGATTCGAATTTTCCAATTCTTTTAGTCCCGTTTTGAAATGGTTCGATGCGCGATATTTCTGGATCAAAACTATATGAAACTTTAAGTCCATCATACTCAATTTCATATACTATTCCCGATTCGCATTTCTTTAGTTCTAATATTGAATCAAAAGGCGAAAACAGAACACCATATGTCTTTTCTTTACTTACCTCGAGAGTCGAGTTGATAATGTTAAACTTTGAAGGGTCAACGATTAAATCATATACACTAAATCCTATGGTGTTAGAAACCAACTGATCTAATTCTGTAGCGCCTAATCGCAAACCTATTTCTAAGATGTGAATTGAATTACTGGTTTGAAAGTAATCGACGTTGAGAATAACATTAGATAGATTTAACCTATTTACAATTCGCCTAAGTCGAGTATTTAATAATTCATTGGTTTCTAGCAACCCGTGAGCAACAGGAATTGATTTGAAAATAATGTCATTATGATTCAATACTATGATTTCACCCTTTGGTCCAACTATTACTTGAGCGCCCATTTCCTCACCATAAATCTGCCTTTCTAAGACAGCGTTTTTCTCAGCACTAAAAGACAATACATTATCAATGACATTCTCTAGACTATTCTGATTATTTACAAAGTAGACACCACGAGATCCAGAACTATCAACAGGTTTTATAACTTTTGGTACATCCCAATTAATGTTAAGCCTTTTAAAATTTAATTCATTAACTAAAAAAGGCTTCTCTTTAATTAAACCTAATTCTGCCAAAAAATTTGAAAACTCATATTTGTTCGATAATATAGTGGCTGCTTTTACTTGACTATTGCCAATCTTGAAATATTCCTTGATTCTAGCTACGGATATAACACCATAGTCTGACTGAACAGTAGCCACACCTACAACATCAAAATGTTTTAACTTTCGTATGATTGCGGGGTAATCGCGAACAGATTCTCCAATGTATACATCCACAGGATAATTATTATATACATAACAGTCATCATTTTTATCGATAACAATAACTTTAAATCCCATTTTTCTAGCAGCTAGGTAAAGGCCTAGTTGGAAATACGACCCTCCAAGAATGGCAAAATACATATTACAAATGAGCTAGATTAATAATTGTCCAGTACAATCGACCGAGTAGTTCATCGTCTTTAATCCTATTTTGAATGATATCATTTAATATTTCCTTTCGGACAAATTTTTTAACCAATGGCTTATTTATACCATCTAATATTAGCTCCTTAAACCATACTTCTCTCATCCATTCATTGAATGGAACCCGATAACCAACCTTACTTCTATAAATAAAATCCTCATTATACCTATCATGAAGTAAAGCCTTTAAGGGATACTTCAATCTATTATCTATATTCATAGAGTCAGTCGAATAGCTAAGCGCCAACGCTAACATGTCGTTAGATAAGAACGGTACACGCCCCTCTATGCTGTTTTGCATGCTAGCCCAATCATAACGCTCAAGCAGGTTCTGTAAATGAAATCTAATTTCAAGTAACCGCAGTTGCTCCTTTATTTCATAATCTTTATAGTCTACCAGAAATGCTAAGCGTGATTTATCCGGATCAGGTTCCTTTAATGACGAAAAATCAAAAACCTGCTCAAGCTGCTTGTTGGTATAAAATTTCGCATTTTCAACTACATCATTAACTGATTTAACATTACGATAACGTATGTAGCCGAAGAATAATTCATCAGCTCCTTCCCCGGAAAGAAGCACTTTGATCCCTTTTTGACATGCATCATTTGCAATCTGCACTATTGCTAAAGTATGTGGATGATTAACCCCCCCAGTATTTTTAAATAATTTCAAGATGTGTTCTTGAAAATAGGCTTTAGAGAATTTTATAGTGACTGTTTGGGAATTTGTTTTCTTTAATACTTCCTTGATATAGTTAAATTCGTCGTAAACATATTCTTCTCCGAATATTGAACTGAAGCTGGGAACATTACTTGGAACTTCATGTCTTATTAATGTGCTATCTATACCTCCACTCAATTGAGTTCCTATTGGAACATCACTAATCAATTGGGAATTTATGGAATGTTTTAAAGTACTATTCAAGATTTCTAAATCCGCTGAAGTCCATTCTTCTTTCAACTTTTTAGCTTGCTGTAATGAAAAATAGCGGCAAATTTTCTTGCGCTTTCCATTCTCATATAATTCAATCACGCCAGGCTCTAATCTTCTCACGTTTTTATAAATAGTTGAACATGGCCCCACGTATTTATATTTGATAAACTCAGGAATTAGCTCCTCATTAACAATTAAATCTAAATTTGATTTGATAACGGAAATTTCGGAAGATATAATTACCACTCCATCTTCATCATAAATGTACAATGGCTTTATTCCGAGACGATCACGTCCTATAAAAAGAGTGTTGTTCATTAAACAACAGAATGTAAACATTCCATCGATCTCATGTACCTTTGAAACTCCATAACGACTAAGTAACTCATAAAGAATCTCCGTATCACTTGATGTATTTAAATGCACATCTTGTAAATACTTTTTACGTATGTATTCTGAATTATATATCTCACCATTATAAACTAATATTGGTGAATCTGCGTCCCCTTTCTGAAACGGTTGGTTACTACGGGCATCCAAATCTTGAATACTCAATCTATAATGGTAAAAATCCCAACCTTGCCTAGATAATTTTGCATTATGATCAGGACCACGATGATCTAGATCAATATTTCCCAAAGTTGTATTTGCTACAATTATGCCACACATATATCTATAATTTTATTTGCTAAAAGTCTAGTACCATCAGAATTGAAATAATCAAATGATCTATCTCGAACCTGCTCACGGTATCGAAACGACAAAATATCTACATCAATCTCCTCTGTTGAGTTGACGCGAATACCAAAACCGATTTCTTCTAAAATATTTAATGGACGCGTGTGAAGTTCGTCAAAAGAAAGATATACGCTCGGCAAACCTATCGCAGCCCTTTCCCATCCATTAGTTCCAGCCGAACCGATAATTACATCACATTTCGCCAACTCCATTAGGAAATTCTTAGAAAAAGGAATAAGGTTTATGTTTTCTAAGCGAGTATTCAAATTAGTTCTACTAAACACATTAATCTTATAATTTCTATTTATTATTCTCGCTAGAACATTCTCATATGTTTCCTCATTTTGAGCACCGAGATAAATCCCAACAACTCTTATTGCTTTATTTATCTCATAGGTACTACGAAGCAAATAAACATCAGGATTTAGCAAATTATAACCTTTTCCAATAAGAAGTTGTGACCGACGAAAACCTTCACTTAAATATTCCTCTAAAGAATTATTTAAATTAATATCAATTATATAGTCAAATTTTCTGTGCTTTTCATCCGGTTTATCACAAATTAAAAAGGATTTCCGACCGCATTTTATGAATCTATTTATATCTTCATCCACATAACTGTCTAAAATTACGCTGGTAAATTGTATTGAGCGGATTTGAATCTCAGAAACTAAACTCACCTCAAGGTTTTCTAAAAAACTTAAAACATATTCAGACTTGTCATACATGATTGGCAGCATATAAATATCCAAATGTGATGCTAAGCTTTTACACAAGACGGAACTTCTTGATAAATGCCCATAACCCGAAGTTTTTCGACAATCTACTATGAACAATATACGTGTCACTTTGTATTAATTATTTATGATTAATTTCAAGACTTCGATCTCAGTATTTTGTAAATACAAATACATTAAAGTTTCACTTGTGTGATTTCGGAATTCAACGATGTAAGCCATGGATAAATCTGACTTATTCTAATTATATTCGGAAGGCTTATTTCATTACCTAAGACGGTCTTTATAGTTGAAGCTTGCACATAGTCAAGAGGCGTGTCAACTGTCATTCGCATATCACTATTATGAGCCAACGTAATTGGGATAACTTTGAACTGATCATTATCATCCCTGAGTCGGAGAGTTACATGCTCGCGTTCAAGTCTGTCTAACTTCATCGTGCCCAATTTGTGTATTACACTTCCTTTCATGATTTCGAAATTCATGCCAATCGGCATACCCACTGAATATGAGTATTCTACTTCTAACTCAAGAAATCGCAAATAAAATTCAACGAGCTTTTTTATATCGATGAATGGGTTGTCCGCGGTAAACCTCATTACTACCTGGAATTGCTCAGCCTTTTGTATAGCCAAAAATCTGGAAAAGACATCTTTTTCACTTCCTCTAAAACAGGTTAATCCCCGTTCAAGGCAAAATTTTTCTATCACATCGTTTTCAGCATTTGTTGAAGTTGCTATGACTATTTTTGCACCTGTAACATTTAGAGACTTGACAATTGTAGACAACATTGTATCGTGCGAACCGAATGGCATTGGCATGAGTACTTTTCCCGGCATTCTAGTCGATGACATTCTTGCTTGTACAATCATGCCTACAGACTTATCTAACGCTCCAACCTCCATCTACTATAAAATTTTGTCCAGTTATAAATTTTGCACTATCAGACATTAAAAAAGTGAAGGTCCCCGCTAGTTCTTCTGGCAAGCCATAACGATTTAGCAAAGTGCGCATTTTAAGTTCTTTCATGAATGTTTTATTTTCTTGAATTGACTTACTCGGAAACGGACCTGGAGAAACAGAATTCACTCGAATACCTTGATGTCCTAACAAGGATGCATAATATTTACTCAGTTGAATGACACCGGCTTTAGCAGCGCCGTAATGTGGGGGATTTAAGTACTCCGGGTGTTCTAAATAGACACGAAAATCTGGAGCTACGACACCGTACATAGAGCTTACATTAACTATACTAGAACCTTCAGATAAAAAGGGTATTGCTAACTTTATTACATCAAAAACTGACCCTAAACTCCCATCTAAAGTATAATTAAAATCTTCTCGAGACAGCTTGTAAGGCGATTGACCGCGTGACCCAAAAGCATTATTGATTAATCCGTCTAACCGGCCTTCTAAATTCATCAATTCTCGAAAAGCGTTTGCAATAGACTCAGAAGAATTGATATCACACTTAAGAAAATGTAATCGCTGTTCTAAGGTTTTTAATTCTTCTTTAAAAACAGTTTTAAACTTCTCTATATTTCGGGCAGCTACGTAAACGACAGCTCCGCTTTGTAATAGTGATCCACAAATTGCGCTTCCAAGGTGTCCATAACCGCCTGTTACCACGATTACTTTTCCATTTGGACGTATATCAAGTACATTTATCTTGGCCATAAATACGGTAAAAGAATGTTTTCTGGGATTGTATTCAGTTGCCTTGGAAAATCATCCAAGCATGTATCCGAAGTTTTTAGATTTTCTTGGAGTTGAAGGTCGTTATTAACGCCCAAAACCACACAATCAATAAACTCTTGAGATAAACTATAGCTCAAGAGCATTCGAGCAAGCTTTCCTTTATCCGGAAAGATAGATTTCAATTCTTTAAGATAAGGAATCACCGGCTGGAAAAACTCTGAAAGTTCCTCAGTAGATTTAAAAAACAAACCTTGTAAAAAGGTAGAACGTGAGTGAACTTCAACTCCGTTGTTGTGTAAATCTTGAGCTATCTCTCTAAATCTTTGATCTAGAAGATTAAATGGAATTTGAATTATATCCGGGCGTCCATACAACTTTACAAGTTCATTTAGCTCATCTGGCGTGTAGACAGAATAACCTACTTTTTCGATAACACCTCGCCATTGAAGCTCTTTTAACTCTGCAACTATTCTTGGGTTTTGTATGGCACTAGAGGCGCTATGAAAAAGCGTTCCGTAAAGTTTATCGAGATTTAATTTTTTGAGACTTCTTCGAACGATTTGTTCGGCTGAGCGCTTGTCACCAGCAATTGGATTTATTTTGGTAATAATTTTAAATCGATTACCGTGGTGTAAACCTAAAACCGACTCACTATCACCGTATTCTTGTGCGGTATCCAATATTTCAATGCTATGGTTATAGGCTGTATCTAAAATATTAGAAACCTCTTCAGAGTTCGTTTTACCTGTATCATTGCTAATACCATAGTCGAGTCCAAATTGTACTGTACCCAAAGCTATTTTTTGGTTTTTGCTAACCATTGTAGAACTCTGTAACTCTTGCAATGACAAAATTTAACTCTTCTACAGATAGCGTGGCATACATCGGAAGACTGATACAATCCTTATAATAGATTTCTGAGTGCGGTCTATCTCCCTCATTCCAACCTTGATCTCTGTAATAAGGCATTAGATGACACGGGATATAATGAATCTGAGCGTAGACGTGATTTTCCCTTAAGTAATTATACAAACCTAATCTGTCGTCGACTTCAATAACATAAAGATGGTAGGCATGCCCAGTAACTACTCCTGATTGTCCTTTAATAAAGTCTTTGTTCTTGAAAGCTTTCTCATAGGTATGTGCTATTTCTCTTCTACGTTGTATGCCTTCATCTGCTCTTTGAAGTTGGCTTAATCCTAATGCAGCTTGGAAGTCTGTTAGACGGTAATTAAAACCTAATTCTTTCATTTCCATATACCATAGAGGGTAGGATTCCGCTTTTTGGATTCCTGAAGCAAAATCAACACTATTGGTATATAAATTATCATCCTTTACAATACCGTGAGTCCTTAATGCGAGCAACCTATTATATAGTGATTCGTCATTTGTAGTTATCATACCGCCTTCACCGGAAGCAATATGTTTAACCGGGTGAAATGAAAAAATCGCTAGGTCGGCGAACTCTCCAGAGCCACACTTTGATTCTTGGCCGTTAGACATAATAAAAGATCCTCCTGGTGCATGACAAGCATCCTCTATAATCCAAATCCCAAACTCATTTGCGAGTTTTCTGTAAGCTTCTAGGTCAACTGCACGTCCAGCAAAATCAACAGGAATGACGCCCGAATACGTTCCTTTCGGCGATGCTTCTAGAAGCTCGCGAACTGAATTAATATCGAGAAGATATGTTTCTGGATCAATATCCCCAAACACTACTTCACCTCCACAATATCTCACACAGTTCGCACTTGCAGCAAAGGTAATAGGCGTAGTAATTACCTTTTGACCCTCACTTACATTTAGTGCCAATGCACAAAGATGCAAGGCAGCTGTGCCGTTAGAAACAGCTACGGCATATTTAGCATCTACATAAATAGCGAAAGCATCCTCGAACTCTTTGATCTTTGGACCTTGAGTCAAATAGTCCGCTTTCAGAACTTCAACAACCGCATCAATATCTGATTGACTGATGTTTTGTTTGCCGTAAGGAATTGGATTCATTATACCTTAAATGTTGGATCTACGTGTTCTGATATAAGCTCTCGTAAGGAATCGACAGTTTCCCATTCTTCGTTATCACCGGAATTATAGCTAAAACCTTCCGGTACTTGTTTAGCATTATGAGCAGCTTTGAATTCTTCTAAATCCCAGGGTGTAACCGTTGGAAGAATCGTATAATATTTTCCTAGATCATACGTATTGTATGAATCTGAAGGGGTAATCATTTCCTCGTGAATCTTTTCACCAGGTCTAATACCCACTAACGGTTTTTCGCACTCAGGTCCAATGGCTTCTGCCACATCAAGTATCTTATAACTTGGGATTTTTGGAACGAATAGTTCACTTCCCCAAGCATGCTCTAGAGCATGCATCACCATGTCTACACCCCCTTGAAGACTTATGTTAAAACGAGTCATTTTTTCACTGGTAATCGGAAGCCTTCCTTCTTTTTTCTTATTAATGAAAAATGGAATTACCGATCCATTGGACCCCATCACATTTCCGTATCGTACTACACTGAAGCGAATATCTCTTGAGCCTTTGTAATTATTGGCTGCCACAAAAAGCTTGTCTGAAGCAAGTTTAGTCGCGCCATAAAGATTAATAGGTGCGCACGCTTTATCTGTTGACAACGCGACAACGCGACTAACATTGTTCTTTATACAAGCATCTATTACATTCTGAGCCCCGTGAACATTAGTCTTCACACATTCATCTGGATTGTACTCAGCAATGTGAACATGCTTCATTGCGGCAGCATGAATAACGTAATCCACACCCGTCATTGCTCTTTCTAGACGGTCATGATCACGCACGTCGCCAATTAAATACCTTATTTGTGGAAATTGCGCTACAGGATATTCCTGAGCCATAACAAATTGCTTTTGCTCATCTCTACTGTAAATAATCACCCTTCTAACCTTAGGGTAATTCTTTAGGATATGACTTGTAAGCTTTTTTCCTAAAGAACCGGTTCCACCAGTGATTAAAACAGACTTGCCATTCCAAAAATTATCACTACTCATATTTTATTCATTATGTCACAGGCATGTCCTGTGCTTGTTTTTCGTTGTTCTTTACTACTAATTTTGCCTGCAACCGGGCAATCATTGTTCGCTAAGTTTTTGCCACACTAA
>Ga0233438_10001571_pt1 | contig 24719 bp, 17 predicted proteins | sample SI_123_September_FD_182720 | JGI IMG/M metagenome (GOLD analysis project Ga0233438, IMG submission 182720) | Seawater microbial communities from Saanich Inlet, British Columbia, Canada - SI_123_September2016_10_MG | ecosystem: Environmental > Aquatic > Marine > Inlet | place: Canada: British...
TTTAAAAATTTGATCAAGTCCAAGTTGAAGAAGGCGTTCGTTTGCACGATTCCTTATGTAAGCCTTCAACTCTTGGGCGTCTATAGTGGTTAGCTTGTAACCATTAAAGATATTATCTATGAAAGCTTCTTCATTGTCAACCACTAATCTAAAACCCTCATAAACCGCCTCTTCTTCCTCTGCAGATAAGCCAGTCTCTTCTACAAGATATCTGAATAGCTTACACCCAGCTTCTGAGTGAATCTGTTCATCGATGGCGCTCCATGAAATGATCTGGCTTAAACCCTTGTACCTGCCGTCCTTATTAAAGCTTAAGAGTACTGAAAAAGAGCTAAATAGACTTACTCCTTCTCCTGCACCAGAAAACACTCCTAGGGAGACCTTATCGGAGTAGGAACTAAAGAAAGTTTCAACTTTTCTCCGTGCAATTTCATCATTGATGAACTGGTCATACTCATCAAGACCTAAGATATCGTTGAGATAAGAATAGGCTCCGGCATGGATCGTTTCAAAGAAGCTAAATGCACGTGCCATAGATTGGATCTCTGGCTTAGGGAAGATAGAGCAGACTTTATCAGCCCAGTAGCAACCGATGCCTAACTCTGCACTAACAAACCCCTTGAGGATCCCGGCGATAACGTTACGTTCCTCTGGAGTTGAGTTGAACTGCCAATCGCGAAGATCGGACTCCATGGCCACTTCTTGGTGACGCCACACGCTGGCTACTGCTTTCTCATAATATTCGTAGAACTCTGGGAAGTCAAATCCGCCATCTTTCTTGAATAGCATAGGGTCATGTTCTAGTATACTCGTCATTTGTTTTCGTAAATAGTAATATCATTTTGTAAAGCGTTGTAGACTCCGATCCTTCCGTTAGTCTCATGGCCACCAGGGTCATTAACTACACAATTATCAGTGACAATCACTTGTTCCCAATGTCCTGCACATAAAACATGGTTATCAACTGCTCCTCGTTTCTTGGGATTACGCCAGAAGCCGATGTGTTTGCTATATTTTTTACCCTGGTAAAGCCAGCTAGTTTTAGTCCCTCTTAGAGTACGATTAACTTCGTCGGGAGATAATAAAGAAGAGTCAGTGTAGTCTAAATTTCGGTCGTGGTACGCGTGGGCAATATGGTAATGCTTTCCGTTATTTAGGGTATAACTTACTCCGAGGGGTCTGGTATCCAGCCACTCTATCATATCTTCTCTGTATGTATCTTCTAGTTCATCTAGCTCTGCTAAGGTATGCTTGAACCCCATTATGTTCTTTCTTACTTTTCTTCGGCCAATATAGTGGTCGCAAAGATTTTGTGAATGATTTGAATGGACTAGGGTGGCGTAGCCTTCATCGCATAACTGACGAACTAAGGTGTAGATTTTTTGAAAGCTGCACTTGTCCTGATAAGACTTATCTCTGCAATCATTTAAGTCCCCTAGAAAAACAAGGTGGGCTTTGTTGTTGAGTTGGGCAGAGAGGTTGTCTATGAGCCGGGGGAGAGCATCATCTCGCGAATGGATGTCTGAAACTAAAAGGATGTTTTCCGGCATCAGGCGCCTGTAGATAGAGTTATTCTATCACGGCCTAGACAAAGTGTACACAGCTATTAGCCACCATAAGAACTGACATCGGGCTTGTCGGACTTGGCTGCTCCGTATTTGCCGTCAGGATCTACATACTGAGAATGATACTCATCCTCACCTGTTTGTGGTCCTGGGTCTACCATCCCGGCATTTTCTTCAGAGTAAGCACTCCAGCCCTCAGGGACTATTAGCTCTTTTTCTTCCATGTTTTATTTTGTGCGGTAACCTTCCTTTAAACAAAAAAATCCCCGTGATTGTAGTCACAGGGAGATAGAACTATTAAGTTTTTATATCTATATCAGAAATCTAAGTTAAGATCTTCTTCAGACGTTTCTTGCTGAGCCAAGAGAAGAGTGGAGCGGATGCGAATGCGTCCATTGTCCATTTCTTCTTTGCTACGAAGGGTTAGCGTAGCAGCTTTTTCCTGATTGATTTCAGGCTTAGTAGCAAGGAGAGGACGGATAGAGCTATGAGCCCAGGCTCCTGCAATCTTACCCTCTTCAGGACAGTTATTGATCAAGATGCGATAGGTCAAGCCATAAGAAGTCTTACATGGGTAATATCCAATTACCTCATAAGGTGTATTGATCTCAAGTTCACGGAAGTCGATTTCATCGGTTGGCTCGATTCGAGTTCCGTTTCCACCACCCTTAGCGGTGATTTTCTGAAGCAAGCCGACAATATCAGCAGGCTTTTTCTTAGCCAAAGCGTTCATTGCTTTAGGCTCAAGAGGGTTTTCCCAGTCTGTGAAACGAACAGCAACTGGAAGGACAGTTTGACCACCTTCTACGTCTACTGCCATGAAGAGCGCTGCGTCTTCACCGCGGCCTGAGAAGTTATACGACCCAAACTCGGCTTCAATCTCTCGGCCATCGGTGGTTTTAAAGCCATCTTTGCCAAGGCTAACGGGGATGTATCGGGGACCCCACTGGATGTAGAGCTCTCCGTCCTTAGTATCTTCTACGCCCTCAGTGCCGACTTTAAGGACTGGGCCAAAGAGACGGAAGTAGATGCTATCACGAGACTTAATCAAGAAGGTATTCTCATCGAGAGGAAGCTCTTCTTTGGTTAGGTACTGGAAGACAGTATCGAGGTCTTTACGCATCACCTTTGGAAGGTTGGCGTTAGGTAGAGAAGTGTACTCACTGGTATACTCACGGCCTGCAAGCGGTGCTAGAGAAGGCGCGTTAGTAGAAATATCAATCGTGTTGATTTGAAAAGACATGTTTTATCCTTTTAGTAATAGGTCCTTTGGAGTAAGATCTCTCTTAGCTCACTTAGTTATTATATCATGGGAAAGACGTCATGTCAACCCCACATCTCTCTTTAACCTACTTCTCTAGGTCGTAGAGGTAAGTCTTAGCTTCTAGCTTTATTCTATAGAGCTGCTCTGACACAGGATTAAACGGGCATAAAGGCGGGATATAAAGCAAAAGGGTTTCTCCTAGCCAAAGCTGTCTCTCGAACGGGCATTTATCTGGCACTGAGTTTACCCACTTATAAGCGAGTTTTTTATTCCAAACTTTAGGCCCAATGAAGGGCAAAGAAACCTTAGGTAATTTAGATACTGCGTTTTGCCACCATCTAGGAGCTCTTGCTTTCTTGCCACTAGATGATTTTAAAGTTAATTTCATTTTCTATTTAACTACTAAGAAGGTGGTTCGGCTCCTGCCACTCCTCTAAACTCCTGGTATATTATACCACCTGCGTTAATGTTTGTTCTGGAGGCTTGTTCTGACGGGCTTCTAAATCTCTCTTTGTCGGGGTGCCTGTAGTAATCGCCGGCAGAATGGCCTGGTTCGCCGTTATCATCTAACGCCAAGTCTAGGTAAGCGTCGTCTGATGGAGTAACCCAACAATAGTTTTGTACGTCTTCCATACCTACTGAGCCTGTAAATGGCAAAACGTCTTTAGTACTTAAGACTTTAAGTGTAAACGACTGGGCTGGAGTCGACCCTCCGTTGCCGTCAGTGTATCCCCAAGTCACTGTGCTGCCACTAGACGTACCAATTTGTACCCCCTTAGTGCAAGGAAGCCAGGGGGAATAGTATTCAATGCTCTCTTCGCAAACGCATGTAGTGACTGTGTTACCGTCAGCGTCTGGAGCAGATGTGGTGCAAACTTCTTCCCTTATTGTTCTTTGAGGCCGAGTTCCGTCTGTTGAGCTGCTACTCACTGTAAAACTACTTCCGCCGTCTATATTATATATTTTTGCGTTAAAATTGCTAGTTTGTGTAAAATTTGCTCTTGAGTAAGGACTACCACCAACGGGTGAGCCACCAACAAGTATATCAGAAGAGTTAGGGGCAGTAACTGTACAAGAGTTCGACCAAGATGACCCACCAAAATCGCCCACTAGCTCCAGGGTAACAAGTTTGTTTGGATAATTTTCTAAGTTTACTGTAATGCCATTAGATCCATTTTGAGTTAATAACAACCCACCAGACCCACCAGACCCAGAGGAAGGGAGAGAAGGGCATCCGGCAGGAGGGAGCGCAGGAACCCAGGGACCATTAACACAACCGGCGTCACCAGGAGAATCACCAGAATTTCCAGGGTAGTTCACAGTTATAGTCCTTACAAAGGAATTACTACTACCGTTAGAAAACCAAACGCGTACCTGATTGTTACCGTCTAATTCGTGGTAGCTACTGAAAGAAAGTCCGCTTGTATAACCCGGTCCTCCGCCGTCAGGAGCTATTCCAGACGGGGGGTTAGATGCTGTCTCGCTTCCTGAGCTAAATGAAACAAAGTTTTTATCACTTATGGTTATGCCGGGGATATTAAAAGTAAGCCTATAATGTTTTTCACTACGACCATTTCCGCCTCCAGTGGCCGCTAAGTTTAATGCTTGTACCCCAACTTCTGTGGAGCTTGAGTATGGAGTTGGCTGCTCCAGTAATGGTAAATTGATATTCTCATTGTCGTTGAATACGTGGGTTATAGTAGCGCTGCCCATAGCTTATTTCCTCCTCAGCCTTGCTCTAGTTTTTTAACTCTGTCGGAGAGCTCCTTAATAGCCTCGACTAACACCGGTACTAAATCTTGATAAGCTACAGAAAGCATGTCTGTGTCTTTATCAGCTTTTACAACCTCTGGTATAACTTCTTTGACCTCTTGGGCAATAAATCCGATCCTAGGTACTCCAGGATATTGCTTATATTCAAAAGATACTCCACGTAAAGACTCTACTTTGCTCAGAGATCCATCTAAGGAAATAACATTGTTCTTTAGTCTAGCGTCAGATGACCCTGCAACATAATAAGCAATGACGTCACCGATAGCTTTTACGGAAGCAAAAGTAACATTTGCAGATGTTGATACATCTTGGCCAATAGAAACGATCTGAGGGTAGAAATTATCAGAATCGTCGTTTGGATCGCCACCGGGTCTTTCTATGCCTTCAGCAGAAGTAATAATTGAGACCCCTGTTCCGGCTTGCAATGCTGAACTCTCTCTGAATTGTAGTTCTGTTGCAAGGTTTGCTGCTGTAACTGCAACCTTATCTGCGATACCTATGCTACCCTCATTAAAGGCTCCTCTAATTGTATCTTCAGACGCAAGTTGAACAAATCCTGCTGTGGTCTCAGTTGCGTATACAGAGAGGCTTCCAGCGTTTTCTGCGTTTAGTACACCTGCAGTTGTTCCTTTTAGTTCTGTGTCTGCTCCAAATAGAATTGAGGTCCCGTTTCCAAACACCAGCGAAGACTCATCTTGCATTAACAAAGTGTTCTTAACAATTACGTTAGCAAGTACTTGGTTAGATATATTTCCAACTTCATTTTCTGCCTTTAGAGGGATGGAGAATTGCTCACCGGAGCGAAGGTCGAATACAGTAGTACCCAGATAGTAATTACCTTCTTCGTTCATGCCTGTAGCATAAACTCTACCGCCAGTTTCTTCTACGATTGTCTTACCAAGAGCAAAGTCTTGCTCTAGCGGATCACCTTGGAATTTAGGGAAAGCAGTGTCATAGTTAAGGTACCCTGTCCACTCCCAAGTGTGGCCAGAAGCTCTAATAACAGAAGGTCTATGCAAACCAACTAGGAAACCGGGTACGGTTGAATTGCTATCAACCAAGATGTTAATCGGATTTACGCCTGGACCAATTGAGTCAATGGCATAAGTTACTCCAGGGCGATTGTTCATCTTGACCAGAGCCGTACGAGTGATTGAGTTTGCAGGATCTTCGGTAGCTTCTGGCTCGTCGGCGTCACGTGTGGGGATAAAGTCTCCGGTAAACACGTCTCTGGCAACAGAAGACTGAGTTAGGTAGGAAATATATTTTCCTTTAGTGGATTCGGACTCCTCTACATTATAAAAGTCTTTATAAGAAATTACTTGAGTTACTGCGAGAGGATCGGATGTTAGCTCTGTTCCACCGTTCAAGAAAGGTCCAACTTGCTTTTCTAGGATGTAGTAGCTTTGAGGCTTTCTCAGGCCAAATTCTTTATCAAATCCTTCTAATAAGACTTTGTAAACCCTTTGGCGGTCTGTTCTGCCATCAACTCCTCTTATGAGCTTGACCGGTGCTTTATCAAATATAAAGTCTACGTTCGCATAAGTGGCATTACTACCACTAGGATTTAATTTAAATCTAAACGCGTGGTTGAATCTCTTAAGCAGGAAGCCGTCGCCATCAAGATCTCCTTTATTCTCTGCATTTTTATTGTAAATCTCTTCTACAATTCCCGCAGTTTTAACAGGGATATACCACGCGGACTTAGAGGTGTCCCAGATGAAGATTTTAGATCTGTCATCTAGTTCTTGGTACCCAAGGTTGCCTTCCTCGACAACTTGGATGTTTCCGGTGTACTGAATAGAAGTACCTGATTCGTCAAAACCAGATATATAGATTCTCTGCCTGTTCGTTCTTTTCTTGCCACCCGCTAAAATATACTCCCCGTTCTCTGTTTTTTTCGTGTAAGAGAACTGACCAAAAGCAACGTCGTTTGCCTTAGGGGCGTTCTTTAATGTAAATGGTGAAGCGTTATTAGAATTTTTTACATAGATCCTAATTACACTTGGTGCGTTATTACTACTAGTTTTTGCTGCAACTACGTAATCTAGAGTTTTTTGATAGTCTAAGACTAATCCCGTGTTAATAGATGTATCTGTTAATGTTGCTTTACTTCCGTCAGCAAGAGGAGAATAAGAAAGAGGCAGAGGCGGGATTATCTGAGTAATTCTAGTTCCGCCGTATGTACCGGAGGGGACACCATTATCTTGAGAGAAGGCTTCTGGTTTGTATCCCAGCGCTCTTAGCGAGATATCTCCAAAGTCAGAACAAGAGTTCGTAATAGATAAGTCAGAACCGGACTCTGAAACGAAATGATCTGCGTTACCGATAACAAAGCAAGAAACTAACTGAACTTGAGCATCGCTACTTGCTCTAAAGCCCCAGTGACGGTACTTGAAAGGATCAGCAGTGCTTTCTCTGTATCTCTTACCGGAGCCAGTTTGCTTGTTAGTAGGAGGGTCGTTATAATATTCTACTGTAGGAGTTTCAAAGCAATTTGGATCTGTTTGTAGCGAAACTTGCGTGTAGTTCGCTGTAACCATCGACTTGAAGCCAGAAACTCTGGAGCCATCTACCCACATCCCGTTAAGACCAAATATGGATCTAACAGAGCAATTAAATACGTACGGGGAAGACGATCTTGTAGAGTTAACGTCTGGAAGTTTGTAGGTACTTGCCGCTCCTCCGTCTATTGTAGAAAGAGCAATGCCGCCAGGATACTCTGGGACTGTGGCATTAATATCAGGAGTTTTGACCCCTGTTACGTTTTGCTCAGTATCTTGAGACCTATCTTCTTTACTTGCTGCAAGAGGGGCAACGATTGTAGTTTCCGCGCCTACCTCGCTTATGCCATCTTGAGATCCCCAGCCATCAATGCCAGAAAATAATGAAAAGATCTTAGTGTAGAAAGAAGTTTCAGCAGGAGATCCTTTGATTTCTTCTTCAGAGGCGTATCCAACGCAAGTAACAGTGTTGTGAGTTCTTGGTACTTGCTGATTATCTGTAAAAGTAAGCAAGGATATATAAGTACCGCCTGTTACTTTAAATATGTAGGTTCTTTTGTCTTGTGCAGTGTTTTGCCCTGGTGTTAAAGCCGGGACATACATTGGACGGACGCGAACTTTTCTTAAGTCAACGCCGTTGATAGAAATACCTCTAGGGATGATTAGTCCGCCTGACGAGGGGTTGACATCAGAAAGTCTATTAATAAAGATTTCGTCGCCTAGAGAGAAAGATCCATTCACGTATTGTAGATAGATTTTCCACTCAACAGAGTTAATGCTTTCTTTCTCTATTTTGTATATAGTGCCAACAGCTCCAGAGGCCGTATATAGAGATCTTCCTAAAGAAAAAGCAACGGGAGGCTGAGTTGCAGCGTTATTGTTTGTCGTTATAGAGATATAAGGAGATTCTTTTGTCCAGTCTTTTAAGGAAGTAACGCCAGTTGTTACCTGCTTAATGTACGGATCTCCTGAAGAAATCGCGCCAACTGCATTTAATCCAGGAAAGTTATCAATGTAGTGATCGCCGGGTGCTAGTTCAATAACAGTGGTGTCGTAAGCATCAAGGCCCTCGGTCCTTCTGCTTCCTCTCGCTGCCTCTAAAATTGCTCTTTCAAGAGTTCTAAAAGGTCTACTTGAATCTGTTCCATTATTAATTACTCTATCGTCGCCCACGGCTGGGTCGACATAAATTATATTTTTTGCAATTTCAGACCCAGAAGATACTCCACCAGCACCGACTTTTTTACATTTGTCCGCACCAAATACCTTGATTAGGCCACCTTCACCGTCTGAATAAATTGCAGCAGTTGTGTTAATTTCTTTATAGCACTTTGTAGTAGCTGCTTCAAAACGATATACTCCTTCTGAAGGGTTCGGATACTCGCCAGGAATAGCCTGGCCATCAGGGCATTCACCTGCCTCTCTAACTCCGATAAATTCTCTACCGCCACAACTAATGAAGGTACCCAGTCTAGGGTTACATTCGGATCCAGGGGTTTCTTCAAATCTCCACTCAGCGGTTGATTCGTTGTAGAACAGCTCGATGTTAGAGTCGCGGATGTTAATGATCCAGTCATCAACAGAGTTGTTAATTTTTGTGCCGTCAGAAGGTCTTAGGACTACAGGATAACGATCAAACGAACCTTCTAAGTCAACAATAGCAACTCTGTCGTTATCTGTAGGAGATGCAGGGAGAGTGACAATTACTGATCCGTTCCTAGTATCAAGGATAGCTCTATCCCAAGAATTGATAGTTTTTGACTCATTAAAGATTGGAGTATTTTTTAATACACCCGTTGAGTAGTTGTTAAGTGCACCTATATATAGACTGGGGCGGTAGTCCACTACTCCATCTACGTTTATCTGACCGTTAGAAACACTAACTTTTGCAAGAGGAATATGAGGTACTGAAGACGCAGAAGGGAACGCGTTACTAATTGCAATTTTAGGCTCAGCAACGTCACCGGCTTTCTCTACTACATAGATATAATTGTCTCCGCCTGTGTTAACCAGTCCTACAAACTGTCTATGCCAATCAAAAATAGTGCCCGTTGAAAGGACAATCTTTCCGGCTTCTACAACAACTGCATAACTTTCAGGAGTCCCACTTAGGTCAACTGTGATGGTTTGATCGTCGCCGATGTTTACAGGAACAGTCTCTGGAGCGGTGAAAGTTGCGTCTGCAATTGACCAGCCAGTAAAGTCAGTTACACCATGCCCTAAGATAATTCCATCATGAGCTAGCCTACCAATTGCTGTTTCTCCTTCTTCGCGCGGATTAGCAATCTCGTAGTCTTTAAGTTTGTCTCTCTGAGCTATGCCCCAAGAAGCTTTTTCTGCGTCTGTTGCTGCATAGAAATTATCTCTGGCAGGTGCGCCAGAGAAGTCTGTACCGTTTTGTACCTCATTGAGATACTCCTTGGTAACGATTGTCCCGTTAACGAACGTAATCTTGTCAAGCATTGGAGTTCAAATTATGAAATATTATTGATCCAGAGTAATCTGCCCATCCAGGAATCATTAGGGCCAAAGGAGCTAAGCTCCACCATCATTTGTCTATCTTTTGCTCTATAAGCATCAATAGGATTATTTGCATCTTCGTCAAATGCTACTAGGCCTTCTCCCCATGTAACTCCTGTGGATCTTAAAACCCAGGAGTCTCGGGTGCCCCAGTCTACGGGGTAATCAAAATAGACTACACTTGACACGGGATCTTGCGGGAAAGTAATTAAAACTCTCGCTTCTCTATAAAATCCTTGAGGTATGAGTAAAGGATTAGTATTTGAAATAGGTAGATTTTCGGCGTTACTTACGTCAACTGACAAATAATTAGCCAGGCGTAATGAGCCCATAGGACTGTTTTTAACAGCTCCGCCTATTTCTATAGGAGATCCAATAGAATCTCCCATCCAGACTCTGCCGTCTGCGTTATTGGCAAAAAGTTCCCCTTCATCCAGGTCCCCGATGAAAGGCTCCTCTCCAGTTATGTTAGAGGTCAGAATTTGAATAGATGCTTGACTCATTTACAATTCTATTGTACTTAGTCTATACTTCCTTTAAACTGCTTTCCACGGTTTAAAGCTATATTAGATTGATACATTTCAAATGTGGCCAAAAGCAATTTTCTCACTGATAGTTTCTCTACGACTGGAGGATTAGCGGCCGTAGCCTACGGGTCTTCTTCTCTTTTTCCTACAGTAGCAGATCAGATAAAAAGAGGATCTAAAACAAAGGCTATAGATAGCCAAAGACCCTCTCAAGTTTTCTTGGATTTTGTAGGAACAAAAAACTTTGTCTTGGACGTATTTAGGTCTGTAATTCAATCAGAGTATGACTCTGAAGAGATTATAACAGATTTTATCGACTTATATGCATCTGATGTCGATACATTTTCTTCGACGTTATTGGAAATATTTTTGTCTAGCATAGACGAATACTCAACATATTCTATTTCTCCTAGTACTATTTTTTCTGATAGTGTAGAAAAAACTGTATATAGGTTTAATGCTAACTCGGATTTAGAAATAGACTCAGTAACGTTATCTTCTAAAATAGAAGAAGAATTTATAAAATTTGGGTACGTTGGGGAGGACGTTTCTAGTGTTTTAGTATTGGTTATTAATAACCCAAACACAAAAATTACAAGTGCTCCTCCTGACAATTTAGTAAGGTTAGATGTGCAAGGCGTATCTACAAAAGACTCAAGGGGAGTAGATAGGGTATATGGAACAATCTCTCCTGTAGATTACTACAAAGGTGTGGCCTATAAAAATGAAGGATCCTCTATTAAAAAATCAGTAGTTCAAGGGTACGTAGGATACCCTCTAGTCTCTCTATTAGGTGAAAGTTTACTAAATCCAGATGGGTACGAAAACGTAGATCTTAACTATCTAGGGTCTTCTGCGCTTAGTAGCTTGTCAGACGATTTCGATGTGTTTCCTACACAACAGGCTATTTATAATATAGATTTTACAACAATTGACCTTGGTACGAATTAATGGCTGATATTTACGGACCAATTTTACCTCTGCAGCTTGACCCGAGAAACACTCCGGCTTTAGTTCGAGACATGCAGACCAAAGTTTTTCTTGAGTCTGGCGGAGAACTAAATGATTTTAGTCCGGCTTCTCCTCTCTCTGCACTTGTGGAGGGGCAGGCTTACGCACAAAGCGAATTACTTTATTACTTGAACGCCCTTCCAGAAGCTTATACTCTTCAATGGCTCAGACAGTTAGGTATTCAAAGGTCTATTGGCGCAAAAGCTGTAACAGATGTCACGTTTATAAAAACCAATAATTTTAATCGTACCGTAATCATCCCGGCCGGAACTATTGTTAGCACGGCAAACAGACTTAATTTTATACTAAAGTCTGAAGTAAGAATAGGAGATTCTCTAGTTTCTGGCAAAGGCATGGTAACGGCAGAAAAATGGGGCGGGGCTTACAACCTAGACTCTAATTCTATTGAAAAAATAAATGTAAATATTTTAGGATTAGACAGAGTAACAAATGAGTCGCCTATCCAAGGTGGTAAAGACTTGGAGTCTATCGAGAGTATGAAGGCAAAAGCTTTTTCTTTGTTAAAAAGAAGAGGCCTGATTACTGCACAAGATTATGAGGACGAGGTGGGAGTTCTAGCACCTAGCTCTTCTATAATTAAAGTTTTAAGCTACGAAGAAAGATTCGATATAGAAGAAACAGCACCTTCTGGAGTTGTAGTGATCTGTGTAGGTGACTCTGACGGGTCTGAGCTTGAGCAGGTTACTAGGTCAAATATGCTAAAAGCCTTAAGAAAAAAAGTTCCTATTGGTACTAATGTTTCTCTTATTTCTCCTGTAATTACGCCTGTAGAAACTACAGTAGTGGTAGAGTACGATGGCGAAGAATTTAGTGGCGGGATAGGAGCATTTGCGAACGTAATAAATAATTTACTACTAGAAGAGATTTCCCCGAGCGCTATTGGATTAGGAGGAGAGCTAAATTATCAGAGTATTTTTAATAGCATATACGCTTTAAACGTTGTAAGTAGAGTAAAAACTCTATCAATGGATCTGCTTCAGTTAACAGGAGGAAACGACGTCGGAGAAGTAAATTGCAACTTGCCATTTAAATCAACAGAAGTAAACGACGTTTGTATCAATACGCTGGAGCAAAGAATTAATTCTGTAGAAACAATTTTTAAAAATACGAACCCTGTCAGATCTTTTAGAACTTATAAGACAACTGTAAGCTTTATTGACGTATCCACCCAATCACCGCTGACATACACATTTTTGAATACAGACTACGATCAGTACCTTAGAGCTTGACGATGGAAAACATATCTATCTGGGACCAAAAAAATAGAAACTTTATTCGTAGAGGGTTTTCTTCTGGAAAGATTACTATAGAGTTTGCTAGAACAAAAAAACTTAAAATAGCAGAGCACACCCTCGCAGAAATTAATTTTGATTTTAAAAAAGAGTTAAATGATAACAGAAATAAAGTTATTTCTAGGGATATTAAAAAGATAAACTCTTCAGGCTTTGAGTACGAAAGCATTGGCAATGTATACTCTCCAGAGCCAGAAGCAATAAACGCAGAAGCTACGGGGGAATTTAAGATACTCTCTCACGGCGTTTCTGTTCCAGGAGATTTGTTAGGAGGTAATGAAAATTGCGCGACAGAAGGCTTAATTTGCACAGACGGCACTAGCACCAACTGCAAGCCCGGAAAATGCCTTATAGGAAGGCTTAGGAAAGTTTCCAACTTTAAGTGGAAGTACACCTCTGAGTCTAATTATAACGGGGCTGCTGTTGAGTATTTTGTTGGTGGTAAAGAGGTAGTAGAGTTAAAAACAATTATTAGAGGAAGATATAAAAATTTAGATGGCTCTGTATTGGAGATAGACAAGCCCGCCAGTAAAGCAACTACAATTCTCCTTCCTCCTGCTAACTATTTAGAAAATATTTTTTCGGACGATGTTTTAAAAATATTTAATAGTGCTTTTTCTCTAGGTGGCTCAGAGACTTTAAGCGGCATTATAACTCCAGAAGAAGACTTTATTGTAAGAGTTTTAAAGTTAGCGTATAAAAACATATCTCATATCGAAACTGGCCCTAGGTACTCTTCTCTTGCGGATACAGATCTGTCTGAAGAAGTATACACTGCGGTAGAAGACACGCTTTTTAAAATTAACGAGATTTGGAAAGAAAAAATTTTTGAAATAATGGCCCAAAGATGGGAAAATCGTTTTGCAAAGCACGAGACAAATAGGCAGTTTATATCTTTTGTATTTAGAGAACTTAGGTCGCTTTTTACTAACTGTATTCAGATTACTAGATCTGGGTTAAAGCAATCAAAAATTAGATCTATCTCTGATGAAAATACTCGCCCCATCTATCTAAGGTTACCGTCAGCGTCTCTAAGCTATCGCCCTGAAGAATCAGAGCAGATGCTATTAGTGGCAGATGAGGGCGAAAGACTTAATATACCCATTTCTGCGCTAGAAGTAGGCACTGTTGTTGCAACTAGCGACCGATTAATTGCCTATCAGTTTCTTCCTAGAACTATTTTTGACGAAGAAGAAAGAAGGGCTTTAGGCATGTCTCCTATGCTATCAGATAGAACAAAATCTGAACTTTATTCCCCAAAAGACATAGAATCTTGGTACAAATTACCAGAAGATAGGCTACCTAGAGCTCCTATTGCCAAATGGATTTTAGCCGGTGCCGATGAGTTTTTAAGAGAAAAGAAACATGAGATAGAATCGTTCTATTATACCTACTTAGATCCTAATGAATGCAGCCCTAAAAACTTAGACTGGCTAGCACAGCACGCGGGTCTTACTAGGCCTTTTTGGAACGTGAATTGGAACGAAAAATATAAAAGAACTCTTATTAGAAACGCGCTTGGGTGGTTTGAAAAAGAACTTAGTCAAACCGTTGCGGAGACCGAGTATAAGACTATAAAAGGAGAAGTCTTAGACTTAAGTCCTTTTGATTCTAGTCCTTGGCGTTCTACAGAGGAAATAACAGACGGAAGTACAGATCTTTCTAACATAGATTTGGCCTCTATAGGCTACTCGGGTAATTTTTCTGCGTATAAAGCAGAGTGGGACGGCCTGATGGAATCAAAAGGTAGCATTTTGTCCCTTGTGTTTTTATTTAGTTTGTTTAACGTAAAAGCCCATACAAAAGAAGAGGTAGAAAGAAATCTTGACGGAACGTTTAAAGTAAAGAGTGGGCTCAGGGGAAATGAAGTTAATGCCCCAACTTTATTGCCGACAAAATTTACTTTGGCCCAAGTAGGAGAAGAGGAGCTAGATAGTCTCGGTAACAGAGTTGACAGCGGATCTGCTTCTTTTAGAAACCAGTTAATTGCCGGCGAGACAGCAATTGCAACTCTAGAAGACTCTAATAACATATTTTTTAGGTTGCCATTTTACTACAACAGAAACGGAAAGACTTGGGGAGCAGTTCAATCGATCTCTGAGTATTGGACAGAGTCAAAGTTAAATTCAAGAGTACAATACGCTTTTCTTGCAGCGGACCTATGGAGACAAGGCGACGCATTTTTTAACCCCGAAATAATAGATGAAAGTATAATTAATACAAACAAAAAAATACAAACTTTAGACGGGAACCACCACCTAGTTTCTCAAAACTCCTCAGATATCCTCTATAATTAATGTTATGACCACGACAGGAAAGAAAATAACAGATTTTGCAAGTTTAACAAGTATTGCAGATGGCGATATTCTGTTAGCTGTAGATGCCAGTGATACAACTTCTTCTTTAGAAGGTACTACTAAAAAAGTTCTGTTCTCAGAAGTCAGAGGAAGTATCGTTTCAGGAATAAACACTTCTAATTGGGACGCGGCCTACGGCTGGGGTAACCACGCCAGCGCAGGATACCTGAGCAGCTTTACAGAAACTGACCCTGTTTTCAATGCCCACCCTTCAAGCAGCATTACAACCACAAAGATAGGACAATGGGACACGTCCTATGGCTGGGGTAACCACGCAATCCAAGGATACTTGCAGTCTATTTCAGCTCTGAGCATTAATGCTTTAGGTGATGTAGACACCTCTGGGGCTAGTACTAATGACGTTTTGAAATGGAATGGCACTTCTTGGGTACCTGGAGTTGGTGGTGGTGGTGGCAGTGTTGCTACATTAAATGATGTAGGTAATGTAACTATAAGTTCTGCGAGTACCGGGCAGGTACTAAAATGGAGCGGTACTGCTTGGACTAACCAGGCAGACGCCGGGGGCATAGCACTGGGAGACCTATCTGTAACAACAGCAAGTGCCGGCACTGCTAGCCTAGCTTATAATAATACATCAGGAGCATTTACATACACCCCGCCCGATCTTTCTTCCTTCATTACACTAGGCGACTTGTCTGTTACTACGGCCTCTGCGAGTGCTACTGCTAGTCTTTCTTATAACAACGGAACAGGAGAGTTTACATACACTCCACTTGATCTTTCTTCTATCGTTATAAATATTGTTGATGACTCCTCTCCTCAACTAGGAAATGACTTAGATCTTAATAGTAATGATATCGAGGGCATAGGCAACATTAACATTGACGGTGACCTAAAAGGAGACGCGATTAGGCTCACAAATAATACTACGACTCCTGGCTCGGGTAATAAGAGAGAGATAAAAGTTATTGGCCAAGCCCCTTACTTCTATGACGGGACCGACTGGAGACCTTTCTTCTTAATAGATGCACCGGCACAGATCCCTGCGGATACTGACTGGGATAATGTAATGATCCGTGCAACTTTTGACTCAAGCTTTGACGACATTAAATACGGTGCAACGCCTACCAGAAGCAGTACTACTGATACGGCCCTTGTCAGCTCTCCTGTTAAAGTAGGAGCAAAATCCCTAAGGCTAGACGACGCTTATATACAATGGGACGTAACAGATACAACAAAATATGATTTCGGTGGCGCCTGGACAATGGAGGCCTGGGTTTATATAGACGCTCTTGTCGGGACAAACGCCAATGTTATCTTTGGTGGGTGTTCTGGTACTGCCTCAAAGAACTGGGGATTGCTCTTTTACAAACCATCCAGCACCCAAAACCTAACATTCTCTTGGATGAATAGAAACAATGGCTCCCATGAAAATTCTAGTGGGACAGACATTGTTACGTTCAGCAATGGTATTAGTACTTTTGTAGGATCTTGGCATCATATAGCTTATGTTAAAGATGCTACAACGGGTGGCCAGTTGTTATATGTAGACGGCGAACGAGCAGGTGCTGAGATAACAGATAACAACATACTTAATCCAGACGAGTTTGCTTTAGGAAATCAAGAGTATTACGGGCATGATTTTGATGGGATGATAGATGATCTTAGGATCTCTAAGAGCACTCGCTATACGGAAGATTTCACAAAGCCAACTACCCAATTACCCATATCAGGATCGACTACTCAGCTCCTACCTCCTCAGGCTGATAAAAAACTTGAGATCACATTAGGCTCCTCCCCAACAATTAAAGGTTCGCCAGGAGTAACAGTAAGTCAGGTGTCTTCTGGGAGGTATAGATTAACATTTGCTAGCTCGTACTCAAATAGCACTGATTACTACGTCATGGCCCAAGGCATGAATCATGCTAGCAGCGTTGCGAGCTACGTTAGGATTCAGAGAACAGCATCGTATGTGGACCTATATGTGAAAAACCAAGAGAACAACAACGCAGTCGACGACGGCTACGTAGGGGTCCAGATCATCAATCACAGTTAAGAGGGGAGAGACATGAGTGAATCACAAATAGCCTCTAGTCTAGCAGGTTTTAATGCGGACTTTGCTCGCCTTATTAGTAGGACCGGAGGGCTGGATACCGAGATTTTAAACCTACCTGCAACTATTTCCGATGTAGAAGACCCAGAAAATTTAGGAAGAGTCAGGGTTCTTTTTGGAGAGGACTCTGTAGATGCTAAGTCCGATTGGATCCCTGTTCTTGGAGTAGGAAGAGGCATTTTATCTACTCAGTATATAGGGTCGAAATGTATTGTAATTGCGATAAGCGGGAGCCCAGATAACTCTGTGGTGGCCGGGTTATTTAACGACACAACGTATAATCAGGTGATATCCCAGACACCTATTACAATCCCGACTATAGATGTCTCTGATATAACAAACACAGAAGATCCAGGTGCTAAATGCAACAAGAACAACGAAGGTAGGGCGTATATTTTTTCTGGGAACGTCAGCCAAGATCTGAAAGTTTGTATTAGAAGGAACAACAGACAAACTGGTCCTGATAAAGATGTTTGGGAATGGAAGAACTTAACTCGTGGCTTGATAATTGAAAGAGAAACCGACCCCAAAACCGCAAAGACGAGCGATGTAGTTCACCAAAAAAGGCCACAACCGACATGTTCTGAGGCTCTGTCGGGCGAAACTATTGAATACTCTGAAGATAGAGACTTACCTCAGAAAACCCTAGTTTGTCGCAGAGACGAGAATAAAGACTGGGCCTGGGTGAGCAGTAGTAGTTTGCCATGGAACGCAAGAGGTACTCTGCCCAAGTGCACAGAAAAAATTCATGGGATGACATCTATTGCAGACGATGGCGGTAACTCAGAGATGACGATTTGCCTTAGGGTAGATAGAAAGATGAAGTGGGTTAAGTACGGCACAAGAACCGCGCTTAAGTTTGAAGATAAAGACCCCGTGATGTCAAAAACAGAGATATTAGGGCGGGGTAAATCCCCTGTAAAACCTAATACTCTTTTAAATTTGGGGTTGGAGTTTGCTTCAGCCGCCGTTACGAGTCCTATTATAGGAAATATAGACTTAGCTGGAGGAATGGTTGAACAAGCTCTTTCTGGCGCGGTCCCAGGGTTTACAAATGAAGCTATTGCTCAAGCGTTTAACGCCGTGGAGGGCTTGGCTACTGGACAACTTCCAGTAGATTTAGCAACGCAGGTAGCTGCCGGGTTTCTCCAAAGCCAAGATTTAAATATACCCGGCCTTGATGCTATACTTAGAAGTGGTGATGTGGCAACGGCTCAAAACTTTCTTGATAAGCTTGGCCCAGAGATCGCTCAGATTGTTTCTGCAGGTGGAGATCTTGGAGGCATTTTACAAAAAACAGGGTCTAGCGTGATTAACCAATCAATAGGTTCTTTCCCTCCGCAGGTAGGTAGTATAATTAATGCTACATTGGTAGACGGACCATTGGGAGGGCTCAACGCTGCGGTCGCTAACGCCAGCGACATAATACCCTTCCCAGTAAACGAAGCAGTTAAGTTTGCTATTAGTGGATTAGATTTAGGAAACGCCCCGGCTGATTTAAATGCAATACTTCAATCAGCAACAAACGGGGGTTTGTCTGAAGTTGTAAATAGCATCGCAGGTGGTATAGATTTTGGAGGAGTTGATCTTGAAGGACTCACAAGCGCGATCGGCTCTGGGTCATTTGGCGAAGTAGGAAAACTTTTCCAAGACTTTAGTAATATCGGTACCTTTGCATCACTAGTGCCCGGCCTTCCTACCACGGCCTCCTCCTTATTAGGAGCCGCCGGGCTGGGCGGACCTTTGGCATTGGCCTTACCAGGAGGTTTAGGATTCACTGCCGTCACCGCGTTACTAGGCGGAAAGAATCCGCTCGCTTCGATATTAGGTGGGGGAGGAGCCCTTGGAGCCCTTGGAGGTTTGTTTGGTGGTGGGGGCGGTGATCCGTGCCCATGTAGTCCTAAGTGCAGAAAAACAGAGCACGGGGTAGATAGCGACGGGAATAGGCTGTTGGATCCTTGTGGTAATGTTACTCTAGATAACTCTAATGTGTATTTAGCCGGCAACGATATCTTAAATAACCTAGATAACCCTCTAGCAAAAGCCTTAGGGTTGGTTTCCACTGGGATAGGAGGAGCACTCATACCTAAAAATCCATTTAACCTTACTTCCATAATCGAGTCTGTGGATAGAGTTAACGATTTAAGTGGGAAACTTGAAGCGGCCTTTAAGGGAGGTGCTGAGGGAGAAGACCGCGACGCTGAGATAATCTACTCAATGGAGGCGATTGAAAAAGTATTTAAAGTAGCGGACAACAACATGAGTTTGATGGAACTCATACAAAATCTTGAGCTATTAGGATCTAAGAATTTCATGGATAACCTGATAACTGGGGGGAAGGGAGCGTTACTTACAAACGTGACCACGGACTCAGCTACCCAGGCGCAGGCCATTAGAGATCTTTATAAGATGGTCTTGAAGTTGGATAAAGGAAAAGAGGGAACAAAAGGCCTTGCTGCAATTACGCCCGCTCTTGCAAAGACTTTTACCCATACTAAAACAATCCCAGCCTACTATAAGAAATCTAAAACAAAAGCAATTTTAAACCTAATTAAAACAATTCTAGAGGCTTTAAAAATACTCGATACGCTTGACCCTAAGTTAGATGCTCCATTCAGCGATCTTACAACAAGAAATAATGAGTCTAAAGTGCTTAACGACTCGCTATCAGCGAAATTAAATTTAAATCAGCCAGAAGAAGATACAGTCAATTACATCTACCAAGATTTCACAAGCAAAACCGGAGGCATAATTAACTCCCTTTCTACAAACCAACTTAACTCTGGCGAGTTTGATTCTTTACTACAGCAAATTAACAATGAACAAGAAAGAGCTAGAAAAGGAGAAGGAGATTGTAGCTGATATGCAAAAGAAGGGCAGCAGCCTTTCTTCAAAAGACAAAGAAGAGCTTCTTAGGCTTAAGTGCCGTACAGACTTTGTTGCTTTTGCAAAAGTAATTACAGACTTACAATTTAAATCTTATCCAGTCCACGAACTCATATGTACCTATCTTCAAAACATCGGAGATGGTAATAAAGATTACATGCGGAGCGCAATATCTCTCCCACCAAGAACGGGTAAGTCCATGCTTATTAGCCGGATTTTTCCGGCTTGGCAAATGGGCCGGAGTCCTACAGCTCAGTTTATAATGAGCTCATATGCCTTAGGTCTGTCTACAGAAAACTCTAGGGCGGTGATGGACTACATAACTTCTGAGAAGTTTGCTTGGATATTTCCAGAATGCGAGGTTAATAAAGAGAAGTGCAACCTTACCGCTCTTAGAACAGAAAACGGAGGGTTGATCAAGGTTGCTTCTGCAGGAAGTAGCGTCACCGGATTTGGATATGGAGTCATCGATGACCAGGACCTACCCGGTGTCGGTCTACTTGATGACCTTTTGGCTGATGGTAACTCATTGACTATTATGGAGAGCACGTTTAGCTGGGTTCAGGCTCAGTTCTTGACTCGAGGTCTGCCAAACCATGCGATCATCTCCATGGGCACAAGGTTTCATTGCGATGATGTGATTGGCCGACTGCTTAGTGCCGACAGGGATAACTGGAGAGAGCTTAATGTCCCAGCAATCTGTGTCGATGAGGAAAACGACTCGCTAGGCAGAAAGTTAGGTGAGTCTCATTGGCCAGAGTTTTTCCCTTTAGAGAACTTAAACGCAATTAAAAAGTCTATTGGGGAGAGGGATTTTAACTCGTTGTACCAAGGCCAACCTGCAGGTGATGCCGGTGCTATATTTAAAGAACACTGGCTAGAAACCTATGAGAAACAAGAGAGATACTCCTATATCTACGCAACTGTGGACACGGCTTATAAAGCAACTAGTATGAATGACTTTACTGCTATTTGTGTTTGGGGATTAGCAAAAGATAAGAGCTTAAGGCTCTTGCACGTTGTTATGGAGAGAATGGAGTTTCCAGACCTCCAAAAACTTATACCTCAAGTTGTAAAACAATGGAAAATTAGATGCTTGTACATTGAAGGAAGGGCTAGTGGGGTTCCTTTGATACAATCGCTTAGAAGTTCTCTATCTATCCAGATCAAAGAAATCATACCGTCTAAAGATAAAGTACTAAGAGCAAACTCTGTTGCTCCTCTTGTAGAAGAAGGTGCCGTAAGTCTTTACGAAAATATCCCCAATCTACAAGATAGACTTAACGAACTAACTTCTTTCCCTTTTATTAAAAATGATGATTTTGTAGATGCATTTGTATACGGAGTCACAGTGTATAGAGACGAGCTTATGGGAGGTAAATTAAGCTCTGGTGGCATTAGGTCTTCTTTACCTAAATTGGCCTACGACTCTTCTACGTCTTCTAATCCTAGGAAGTCTTCTTCTCTATCTAATTTGCTCGGAGATAAGAGAAATGTAAGAAACGCCGGGGGTGTGCGTTATCTTTAGCGCATGGTATAATTAGAAAAGTCGTAGGTTTTTATACAATAACGACGAGCGCACGCGTTTATTTACTTATAAGTAATAATTATGTCAGAAAAACCTAAATTTAAATACAGAATAGTATTTTTTAAGCAACCAAGCTGTGCAGCTTGCGAAGCTATGCGCCCTATCTGGGCCCAAGTTGCTAACGAAGTTAGCGAAGAATTCCCGCATTACAACGCGGGTTTTGGTGAATGGGATGTTACTTCCGATGACTGGGAATTTTGTGATAAAATCGAGTGCGATGGCACTCCTAACTTTGCTATTTTCAACAACGAAGGAACTCTTCTTGGGCTGAATACTGAAGGCATTATGCCTGCGGGTCAGCTCAAAACTTTTATACTGGAAGCAATTAAAAATGAATGATGTGCCTATAGCAAAGCCTAGAATTAGGTCAAAAAGGGCTCGAGATCTTCGAGATGAGCATATCATATCACAGATGTGGAAGGCTGATCAGGTTGCTAGAAAGATTTCTAACTTTACAGGGTTGCCGTTTGAAGAGCTCAGGGATGCAGCTTTAGAGTACATTGTACGTATTTATGATACCTGGGATCAGAGTAAAGGAGCAAACTTTTCCACCTGGGTTAATAGATGCTTACAGTTTCACATGCTAAATTATCTCAGAGATAGCTCTAGGTTAGTAAAGATGCCTAGGTCTTATTCTGACTTATATTTAAAGATTAGGAAATATCTGATTAAGAATCCTAATATAACAAACCAAGAAATTGCGGACGACTTACAAGTACCGGTTAAAAAAGTAGACACGGTTCGTACTGCATTTACCATGAGTTTTAATCCAGTAACAGAACAAAACTGTGTAATGGATTCAACAGAAGATTCTGAAATTGGCTTTGGAGAACTACTAACCAATCATAAAGAACTTTTATTTAGGATCACGGATCTAGAGAAGAACGACGAGACGTTTTTAATAGATTATCTTGTTAAGAAAAGGTCGGTTTCCACTTTGCTTCGTAAAAACTCTCATCTTAAAAACATTGATGATATTAAGTCGTACTCGACAAAGCTAATCAACTACATCTTATGGGCAGACAAGTCGTTCGAGTCTTGGGACAAGACTATACAAAAACAAAGTTTGAAGAAAAGTGGAGCCAAGTCGTCAAAAGCACGGAATGCAACTACTTTGTAAAACCTCCAGATCTTGATTTTATCCATGATGTAGTGGGTAAGATTGAAAAGTGGAAAACGCTTCATTCTAGAGAAGGGCTTAGATATAAAATAAGAAATAAGAAGTTCCAAGGCCGAGCCGTAAGAGGTGTAGTGATGATCACCCCCCGTTCTAAAAGAGAGGTGTGGCTCGGTAAGGGAAAGATTGTAGAGGAGTTGTTTCCTAGAAAGAAAGAGATCCCCGAGTATAAAAAGAACAAGAAAGAAGCTCTAGTGGCCATGAGACAAATCATAGAGCCACAAATAATTTCATATAGGAAAAGCGTCTTGCGTCAGCTTCAAGGGCCGCTTGGGCATAAAATTAAATGCGCGGTCTCAGGCCAGGTAATTAACGCGGGGGAGTTTCATATTGACCATAGGTACGCCTTTAAAAACATCGTAGAGGAGTTTTGCAGAGACTATAAAATAGACCTAGAGAACGTTGATGTGTATTGTAGGGGAACAAAATGTTATTTCAAAGACACCGACTTAGCGGAGTCTTTCTTTGACTACCATATGATGAATGCCTCGCTGCAAGTTCTTAACGCCACAGAGAACCTAAAGAAAGGATCTAAGTACTATGGCTAAGTTCTTCTGACTTCTTCTTCTGTAAGATCGATATTAAAAGCTTGCTCAAATAGCTCGTCTGCTTTTTCCGCTACTATTTCCCCGATGCCTTGGGCGGTTGTCCCGCTGCTTAGCCACGGCTTATTTTTATCGACTATAGGAGCGTACCCCATCTTATTATATATGCTATACAACCCTGTTCCTTTGCGGTTTACGTAGTGTCCCGCAAATAACCTTCCTGTTATCCGCCTAATATTTTCTTCTTCGTATCTCTTTTGAAGAAACTGGATTATAGGGCCTTCGGGGTTTTGCCTATCAAGAAATACTTCGAGTTTACGTAGGGCACCCTCGGCTAAAAGTGTTAGTTTATCTCCTTCATTTTCTGAAAATTCTAAATCTAGCGTAGAGTTTTGGAGTGCAGTTATGTACCCTTCAGATATTGTTTTGACCTGGTCGGAATACGCTCGGGCAACTTGCTCTGCGATTAGTGCCTTGGCGACTTGGAGTTGCTGGCGTCTTTCTAGGTCTTTTTGTAGCTCTTTGGCTTGATTTTTAAAAGCATCTTTAGCAGAATCTAAGGCCATACCCAATACAAACTGAGCGAGTGCTGTTATTGGTATCATGATTCAGTCATGCACTTTAGTACGTCATTAACAAAAGTGGTCCGCCTTTGGTTTTGTGGCCAGTTAGGCCCCTTGTCTCTATCCCCAGAGATAGTGTAATTTACGTCAAACGCGTTTGCAGCACCGAAGGGAGTAGTTGCGCTATTTAAAGCTGGGACTAAGTTAGGATAGCTACGCTTAACATCATATACAAAATAATTTACCTGAGTGTTAAAGTCTAGGTAATCAAGCCCTTGGTCACTCGCCCACTTCTTAAGATCTTGTAAACGTAAAACGTTGGGGGCAGGGTTCCATTGAAAAATACCCTGGCTTTGTTCTCCCTCCACTTTGCTTATTATGGTGGGGTCCAAACCGCTCTCTTGCAATGCTCCACTAATAATACCTGCCGATCCTGCTTTATTAGTTACTCCTAGAGCCGAACCAGCATTTAATAGGGCCTGGAACTTCCAGGCATCTGGGCGATTGCACGTGTAAGTAAATTTACCTCGCGGATAAGAAGTAGTTACGTCTGGTGACCCATCTCCGCCCTTGGTACTACTTGAGCTTTCTTTTTTCCTACAAAACTCCGCGCAGGAGTTCTTGCCGCCGGCAGTTGTGTAACATAGATCCCCACTCGATCTTATATAGTCATAATAGTCAGAATATTTGCCATCAGAGTTATACTGGGCAAAGCTAGGAATATTGTTTAAAAACGTGTCTCTTGAAACATTCCATTTTCTATTACAAGAGAGTTTGACTTTTAAGTCTCCGTTGTCCCAATTAAAGGTCGTACCAGTAACCATCCAGTTTTTATAGAGCTCTGGGATCCAGACTCCAGGATCAACCGTGTTAGACTTATTGTTCTCAATCCAACTATCATAATTAGAGATAAAAGAGAGCACAGTACGACCTGGTAGTATCTCTAGGGACTTAGGGACTCCTTTAAATTCAGTTTCAAGCTTTACGCCGTCTTTTGCTACCCCCGCAGTTCCCGGCCCGCCACCTTGCGGTTTTCCGGTATTTGAAAATGT